>B570J13874_100057_pt1 | contig 22486 bp, 20 predicted proteins | sample LakMenEpi23Jul08_FD_13874 | JGI IMG/M metagenome (IMG submission 13874)
CTGGTTTTTCAGGTTTATCCATAGAAAAGGTATAGGGTGGGTCTAAAAAATCTTGTTAATCTCGTTCCCAGTGTGACTAAGAACGAGTGAATAAATTTAACTTTCTGGGGAACTGATAGGGGGTTCAACTGGATAACTTTGACTGCGTTCTCGCCACCAGATTAAGAGTGTACTAGCAATGAAAATACTAGAATAAGCGCCCATTGTAAAGCCGACAATTAAAGCTAAGGAAAAATTATGCAGTGTTTCGCCACCAAAGAAGAAGATAGCAGATAATGTCAGTAGAACAGTTAAAGTGGTATTAATTGACCTGGTTAAAGTTTGGTTAACAGCATCATCAACAACTTCAGCAATTGGTTGTCCAGGGTGAAGTTCAATAGTTTCCCGAATCCGGTCATAAATGACCACAGTATCATTAACGGAGAAACCCGTGATAGTCAGCAAAGCCACGATAAACAGACTATCCACTTCAACGCCGAAAACCAAGCCTAAAATCGAGAAAACCCCAGTGGTAATCAAAATGTCGTGAAACAAGGCTACAATGGCAAATACAGCGTAATCCCATTGAAACCTAACAGCCATATAGATAGTAATTCCTATAAAGGAAACTATTAAAGCTAACACCCCAGAGGTAAATAACTCCTTTCCTAAAGTCGCACCAACGGAGTCAATTTGATTTTTTTGCGGGTCGAAAGCGCCGATTTTTTCAGCTAGGGAACTTTGTAAATTACTTCGTTGTTCTGTTTCCAGGTTTTTGGTGCGAATAGTAATACCATTTTCTTGGCCATTTTCCGAGATTAATTGAATACTACTATCTCCAAGACCCTGGGATTTAGCCACTTCTCGCACAACATTGATATCTATTGGCTGGTCACAATTACCAGGTTTGCTACAGTCCCGCACCAATTGCAACCTTGTACCGCCGATAAAATCCAAACTAGGGCGCAGAGGTGCTTTGATACTGGGATTTAGAGAAGATATCACCATAGAAATCATCCCAATCAGGATAATAATAGCGGAAATAGTCCACCAAGTACGGCGGGCTTTGTTAATATCTAATCTCATTGTGCCACTCCTGTCTTATTTATCACTGGCACATTCGGAGCATAAAGTTTTTTGTTCCGCAAAGAGGGAATGGAAATAACTAAAAACATCAATGTGCGACTACAAGTAATTGCGGTAAACATACTTACTGCTACCCCTAAAGCCAAGGTGAGGGCGAAACCTTTTACCAGTCCTGAACCTAACCAAAATAAAGCAGCACAAGCAATCCAGGTAGTGACGTTACTATCTAAGATACTAGAAAAAGCGCGGTAAAAACCGGATTCTACAGAACGATACAAAGATTTACCTGCTTGTAATTCTTCCCTAGTGCGTTCAAAAATTAAGACGTTAGCATCAACCGCCATACCGATACTGAGAATAAAACCCGCAATTCCTGGTAAGGTGAGGGTGACACTGAGTAAACAAAATGCTGCCCAAGTCAGGAGAGAGTAAATCAATAGTGATACATTTGCGATCATTCCTGGTAAGCGATAGTAGCACACCATAAATATTAATACTAAGGTCAGACCACCAATACCAGCGTATATGCTTCTTTGAATACTATCTTTTCCTAAAGTAGCGCCTACTGTTCTTCTCTCCGCAATTTCCACAGGAACAGGTAATGCACCACCGCGCAACTGTACCCCTAAATCATTGGCTTCTTGGGCTTGAAAACGACCTGTAATGATAGCAGAACCACCTGTAATCCCAGTAGCAGCAAATTCTGCTCCTACGGTGGGTGAACTGATTAATTCATTGTCGAGGAAAATACCGATAGTACGACCAGTTCCAGCCAGGTCTTTTGTTAGCCCTGCAAAGAGTTCACCACCCTTTTGATCAAAACGGATAGCCACGTTCCAATTAGTGCCTTGATTGGTTCACCATAGGCATCCTGAAGATATTTACCGGTTAGGGGTGGGTTGGTACTTGCAAACAATTCTGCTATTGCTTGATTACTTTTATCAAACTCTTCTTTATTTTTATCAATTGTTGCTTGATCTTTGGTCTTTTTCAAGTCTTCGCGCTTGGTTTTCAGGTCGTTTATTGTTACTTGTAAAGCAATAAGTTGACTTTCTGTATTTGGTTTTTGGACACGGAACTCTAATTGCGCCGTACCTCCTAATATTCGTTCTGCTTGTTCTGGGTCATTGACACCCGGTAGTTGTACTGATATTTTATCCGTACCTATAGTTTGAATTACTGGTTCGGAAACACCTAGACCATTAATTCGTCCTTCGACGACTTTTTTCACAGCTTCTAATTCCCTTTCGGTAATTTGGGGAATTTCCGCTGTTGGTTTTACCTGAATGGTAAGCTGAGAACCGCCCCGCAGGTCTAACCCCAGGGGCACAGGAATTTTGACAATTACCGTAATAGCGGCAATTACCAAGACTATAATTAATGCTAATAGCGATCGCTGTTTTTGCATACTATCACTCACAACTGACAAAGGTTATGATAACGTTCTTTGATCGCGTTGTGAGTAGAAGTTTGAGATGGTCAGTGGTCAGTGGTCAGTGGTCGGTGGTCGGTGGTCATTGGTCATTGGTCATTGGTCATTGGTTATTGGTTCAAATGACAACGAACAACTGACAACGAACAACTGACAACGAACAACTGACAACTGACAATTACCTAAACCCGCAAAGCCACCATTTTCTGGACTGCTTCCACGATTTGCTCTGGTTGGACAATGGTTAGGCGTTCCAGATTACCATTGTAAGGTGTGGGGATATCTTGAGAAGAAAGCCGCAATACAGGCGCGTCTAATTCATCAAATAAGCGATCATTAATTGAAGCCGTTAATTCTGCACCAATACCTCCGGTTCTCATGCACTCTTCTACAACAATCACCCGGTGAGTTTTGCGAATTGATGCGCCAATAGTGTTAAAATCAAGAGGTTTCAAAGAAATTAAATCAATAACTTCTGGATCATAACCTTGTTTTTCCAAAACTTTCACTGCTTGCAGTACATGATAGCGCATCCGCGAATAAGTTAAAATTGTCACATCCTTACCTCGACGGACAATTTCAGCCTTATCTAGGGGGAGGACATATTCTGTTTCTGGTAAGTCTTCTTTTAAATTATAAAGTAAAACGTGTTCAAAAAATAACACTGGGTTATCATCGCGGATAGCTGCTTTTAACAATCCTTTAGCATTGTAAGGGGTGGAACAAGCCACAATTTTTAAACCAGGAACAGCTTGAAAATAGGCTTCTAGCCGTTGGGAATGTTCCGCACCTAATTGTCTACCCACACCCCCAGGACCACGAATCACCATAGGGATTTTAAAGTTACCACCGGAAGTGTAGCGTAACATACCCGCATTATTAGAAATTTGGTTGAAGGCGAGGAGCAGAAAGCCCATATTCATTCCTTCAATAATTGGACGTAACCCAGTCATAGCAGCACCTACAGCTATTCCAGTAAAGCTATTTTCCGCAATAGGTGTATCTAAAACTCGCAGATCACCATACTTTTGGTGCAAATCTTTGGTAACCTTATAAGAGCCGCCGTAGTGTCCTACGTCCTCACCCAAAACAAATACGCTAGAATCACGGGCCATTTCTTCGTCAATAGCTTCCCGCAGGGCGTTGAAAAATAGTGTTTCTGCCATTTAGACCTTTATTGCAATTTATTGTTATATAATTTTATCGTGCCATTGTCCCGAATACCGTCAAGCGTAGCACTGTTGTTGAAAACAGAATATAATTCTTTCATGTCCTGTTTTCAATTGTCAAGCTAAAAGCAAACTAAAATGCTGATACCCAGACGGAATAACTCCTTTTTTCTAACTCGTAAAATATCTTAGCTATGAATAAAAATAATTTATTTACCTACAAAAAAACACGGTTATTATCAGCAATTCTCAGTTTTACCACTTCTTATCTTGTGTTGATACTTCCATCAATAGCAGAAAACATTCTCCGACCTTCTAATGCACCTTTGGAATTAAATCTACTCAGCCAACCAAAAGATAATATTATCACGGCTAAAACCATTGATCCCCAAAAATTAACAGTTCCTAGTTTATGGTGGTCTAAACAAACCTCGGAAAACAAACTTTTAGATAATTGGATTGCTTATCCAGCTTCTTCAACAGAACCACCACGGGCGGATTTAATTGTTAATCAGCAAATTTGGAGTTTATTAGACTATTTAGAAAAATATGGTTTTGTCAATAATTTAGGGAGGATAGCCAGTAAATCTGGTTATAATATCCGAGTTTTTAACTACCAAAAAGAAATGTTAGGAACTTACACTTGTAATTTTTCTCAACGTCCTGTTTTCTGTAGTATTCAGATGAATAATCAAAGTAAAGTAGGATTTCGTTTCTAAAATCATGATTGTTTCATCTTCATAAATAAATCTTCATACTCTTTCATCACTGCTGGAGGTAAAGGTAATAAAAATTCACTTTTGGCAAAAATTTCTGCATTAGTTAATAATAAGTTCTGTAAATGCTTCTCAATATCCCCCATGACCATATTATCCTGAATAGGAGAATTACTTTTAGTGAGTAAAGCAATTTGTTTAGATATATGGGGTTGTAAACAAAAATCTAGCCATTGATATGCTAAATCATCATTATTAACACCTGCGGGACTTACCCATAAATCAGCCCATATTGCTGTTCCTGATTTCGGGACAATTGCGGCGAATTTTTGATAACGACTAATGACTGGAATAATCTCGTCAGACCAACCGACTGCTAACCAAGTGTCTCCAATAATTAATGGTTCTAAATAATTTGTAGAATTATAAAATTTAACTTGTTGATTTAATGCTTGTAATTCTGTTTCTAAGGAAGAGATTTGATTGAGATTTTCTGTATTATAAGATTTTCCTAGTTTCTTCAATACTAAACCAATTACTTCTCGTGGATGATTTAGTAAAGAAATCCGATTTTGTAATTCACTTCGCCATAAATCACTCCAATCTGTTGGTGTCCAACCCAATTTTTGAAACTTTTCTCGATTATAAATAATTACTGTATTTCCCCACCGATAAGGAACTCCCCAAATTTTACCATTTTGATCACGTTTAATTATCTGTTGCCATTTATCATTTATATAACCTATATTTTTGAGATTTTTTGTTTCTAATGGTTGAATTAATTTTTGGCTAATTGCTGCTTCTAACCAATAGTCTCCCAAGGTGACTAAATTCGCAGTTGGTGATCTTTGATTTTGATTAAAGGGTAAATAACTAGTCCATTCTTTTTGCTGATTTGTTGGCGGTTGTTGCCAAGTTTGTAATAATTTAAATAAATCCTCAAGTTGATCAATTGGGGTAAATTTCAACTCCCCCCCCTGAGTTACAGTTTTCCGAAACTTCTTAACTACCTGACCGGGAATAGAATTTTTTAATAATTGTACATTTAAGAGTAGTTGCTGATTTGTTCCGCACCCTGTGATCACTTGAGAAAGTGCTAAGGTACTTACACTTAATAAAAAAGCTCGTCTGTCCATTAATTTTACAGTCAGTCAATAAAGAGTGTGTGCTAAATAGGTTAACAAAATAAAACTAAACTGTGTAAAGAAACTTAAAATCGCTGAAAACTTCTTTACTATTACCTTACTTGTATTGATTGGCGTGAAGTTGCTCAATTTGGGCTTCAATGGCTGCTAATAGTTGATTTTGTTGCCAATTTTGACATAAGGAAGCAGCAATACAGGCCGCACCCGCACCAACACCTTCTTTGACAAAACCCAGTTCATAAGCTTGAAGTTGGGGATATCGAGAACTAGCAAAACTCAATTGTGTGGCTAATAAGGGCGGGATACTGTTTTTTGGGAAACTTTGGGCTAAATCAACTGTTGCACCTGTAGAATCTTCTGCTACCCAGCGGGTAGTACCGATTATAACTTCTGTGGGTTGCCAAGATAAAGAATATTTCTCGGTGATAGCCTGAATTAAAGCATAAACTGCTAACATTTGCGTACCTCCACCTAATAATACTCCACAAGTTCGACTAGCAGCGATCGCCATTCCCGCTACTACGATCTGCATAGGATCACCTACCGCTGCTACTAGATATAAAGGATCACGTGATGGCGGCATTTTTCTTAATCCCGCTTGCACTAAATCCCATTTTTGCCCATGATTACAAATAGGATGGCTGCTGTTAACTTTACCAGCTGCATTAATCCCCAACCCAGTTAAAATCGCTAAAGCGGTTGTTGTTCCACCGACAACGCACTCGCTTAAAATTAAATAACTATCAGAATTTAGTTTAGAACTTAATTTAGCTCCATAGTATAAGCCCTGTGATAATAAATGCTTAACTGTAGCTATATCCATTGCTGCACCCTGACTTAAACACTTTGCCGGAGCACCTGCCAAATTAATTAATGGCACAGGTGGAGTATGTAGCAATCCCGCATTAAATAGGTAAACAGGGATGTTTAAATTAGCTACTACTGACCGCGAAATCAGCACAGGAGACGCGCCTGAACTTAAAGGTGGTAGAGGGTACTTAGGTTGATATTCAGCACCATAATAAAGAAATTCTGCATCAGCACAAGCCGTATATTGACGGTCTTCTGGAGTCAACCCAGCCGCAGAAATCCCAGGAATTAACCCGGTTTCCGTAAATCCTAAAATACAGGCAAATATCGGTAATTTACCCCGATAACGGTCTAACCAGGCTTGACTCTGGGGAACTTGGGTATAAATATTAATCATATCTGAACTACTCATAATCCATCAATACCTGCACCCAATGAGGTGGACGGGGAATAGGATTTCCCAAGCGGTCTAAAAGCAACCAAGCGACAAGATGAACGATAAACAAGTAAATAAAATTATTAAAGAGAATTAAAGCGATCGCTCCTAATTGAATTAATAATAAATTGGGAGTCATCAACAATTCCAACTTTAAAAAAATCCATTCAATAATTCCCGTCACCTGGTTAATCGTATAAACCCATAAGTCTTCTCCAGATAACACCGACAAAAACCATAACCGAAAAAACACCCCCAGCGTCCCCAACAGCGTCCCTAAAGTTATGGAAACAATCCAGTGTACACGACGATACCAACTTGCCCCCAACATCACGCCCATAAAGGCAAAAGGCATGACAAATAACAAACTGCGAACGGGTCCCATCAACACAGATAATAGTAACCCAGAAGTTACCGCTGCCATCCAAGCTGCCCGTTTACCCCAGCGTAAATACACCAAAGCAATGGGGATAGGAAAAAACACTCGCAATACTGGACCCAAAGGAAAATAAAAATTAATAAACCAAATTAAACTGGCTGTACTTGCTAAAAAAGCGGTTTCTACCATCCTCAAGGTACTCTCAACTTTGAGGGATTGGTATTGTAATTGGTTTTCCAGAGGAGATTCAGAAGATGAATTTTGTTCTGGTTCTTCCGATAGGGAATCAACAATACTCATCAGGCTAACAAATTAAACTAAGGTTTGGTCTAAAGCTGACTAATCGCAAATATAAATTATATCTTGATTCTGGACAATCAAACCCATTTTTTCTAGTTTTTTTGCCACTCTTGTTATAGTTTCTCCTGCTAATCTAATTAAACTACTTGAGGGTTGCTGAAAGATTTTTTTGCGAGGGAACAATTAACAGTCAACCCGAATTCTGTTATTTTCTTCTGTTTGTGTTTCCACTTTCTGGCCAATTTTCGGTTCTGTACCTGCGATTAATCTTTTAATATTACTGCTGTGACGGATAATTACATATAAACCTCCAGCTATGCCCAGAATAATGTAGGCTAAAGGTTGATGAAAAATTACCATAAAAATAGGCACAGCCACAGCCCCAGCAATAGAACTTAAAGACACAATTCTAGAAATAGCAATTACGACGGCAAAAACTCCTAATGTTGATAATCCCACTTGCCAATTTATAGCTAACAAAATCCCCACACCGGTAGCCACAGATTTACCACCTGTGAAGCCGAGAAAGATGGATTTACTATGTCCTAAAAGGGCAGCTAAACCAGCTAAAGTTACTAAATAAGGTTGCCAAGTTTGTACATTTACAGTTGTTGGTATTAGATTCTGAACATAAGGAATATTAAATAAAGCATAAACTAAATTTATTGCTAATACTCCTTTTAAAGCATCAATTAATAATACAAATGCACCGGGAACTTTACCCAAGGTTCGTAAAACATTAGTTGCACCTGTTGAACCAGAACCAACCTCTCGAATATCAATTCCTTTTAATAGCTTACCTGCTATATATCCAGTTGGAAAAGAACCAAAAATGTAAGCTAATAAAACTATCACTCCACACAAAGTTAACCACATAATCTAGTTGTTCGTTGTTCGTTGTCCGTTGTTGTGCCACTGACCACTGACCACTGACCACTGACTAATAACCACTGACCAATAACTAATTAAAAATTATCATCAAAATCTCGATCTTTTATAGTTTTTGGATCAGGAGCAAAAGCCAGCCAGAGAGGGAATTGTAGCAAAGCTAAACTAATTTGTTCTTCAGAATCATCAACAATAATTAAAGGCATTTGATTGGCTTTAACTAATCTTTCTGCCTTTTGTGCTAATGCTGTTGATGCTTCAAATAATACCACACCCCTATCCGGTCCAAAATCAGGACGACCAATACCCAAACAATCTTGTAAACCGCGTCGCCATTCGCCTAAACGTTCCGGTGTATTAGCTAAAATCAAAGTTCGTAAGCGATCGCCGTATAGTTCATGTAATATAGAAATTGCCGAAGAAGCAATTAAAATATTTTGTAAGCGGCTACCCATTGTCCGTAAAGCACCGCGTCCACCTAAAGTAAATAACCAACTGGAGATTTTTTCCCCGTGAATCGGTTCAAAAGTGCGGCGTAATTGCCAGGGTGGTCCATAATAATCTGGTTGATTGCGATATTGGTCAAGCAAGCGGCGGATTTTTTTAGTTGTATCTTGAAACTGTTGTTGTCCAAGTTGGGGAGCTTCTAATTGTTCTTTAACGGGTTTTACTTCTTTCGGTGCTGACCTTTCCCGTTCTTTCACAGGTTGCACAAGCTGCATTTGTTCCGCGGCTGAGGCCAAATCCTGTAAACTACCCGTGAGATAGTCCTTAAAACCCTGTACTCGAATTGCTATATCTTGAGATGTCCCCGCAAAGGTTGTCCGCATTTCATTACGAATTCGTTCTTGACGGCGTTCGAGTTGTTCTACAGAGATTTGTAAAGCTTGTTTGCGTTGTTCTAACTGTGATAATGACTCTTGAACAACTTGGGAAATTGTAGCTTGGGTTACACTTATTTGCGCCTGAAGGGTTTGATATGTAATTTCCAATTGGGCAATTTCCGCTTTTAACTCTGCTGACTTTTGCTGTAATTGGCTTACTTTTTGCTCTGGTTCTGTATATAATGAATTTACCGCTTCTAAAGGCATTGTTTCCGTTAATTTCGACTCATGTATAGAATGTTGCGATTCTGTTGCAATGGTAACTACCTGTGTAGACCCTTCCACCTCTGATTCTAAATCAGCAGATGGGGTTTTTGGTAGTTGATCTGTAGGGAGTTGCTCATCTATTGGTTTTGGGTTTTGAGATTCCTCTGGGTTCATAAACAACAATATAAATTTTCCATCATCCAAAAAATATCTTTCCCAAAATATAAAATTGGGGACAAAACCTAATCAACCCGTGGACAACGTTCTTCTAAACAAGATTTTAAGGTTTTGGGGTCAAATAAAATGGGCAAAAAGTGAATACTGTTAACTTCCTTAAAATAGAACAAAATGGGAACTTGATTCCAGAATATCCGCCAATTTTGCCATTCTTGGTAGGGAAAACGCCGAATTAATTTTTCTCCTCTGTAAAGATCAAAATCTGTGGCGGTAAATTGAAATCGCAATGTTACAGCTTGCAACATCAAAAATAAACCCAATAGTGTCAATATACATCCTAGCCAAGGTTGTATCAACAGTACGGGAATAGCGACCAGGACCAAGACAACAGGAATATTATAACTAGGCTTTAATTCTACTGTTGAGGTGGTATTAGGTGTTAATGAACTATTCAAAATCTTTTACTCCTGACAATTCGTTATTATTTCTTTTGACCTTTCAATTACTGTCCTGGTCTAAATTCACTACCTGGTCATTGAAACATCACCCAAGACAGAAAGAAGTTGCTAATAAATATCACCAATAAGGCAGTAACTACAGCCGTTGTCGTTGATTGTCCCACACCTTTAGCCCCTCCAGTGGTTGTTAAGCCCCAACTACAGCCGATAATGGCGATAAGTACACCAAAGCAACAGGCCTTAATCATCGAACTAGAAATATCCCAGATATCGAGAAAGTCACGGGCTGAATCTAGAAATACTGTATCTGAAAGATTATAAATACGGGTGGCTATGAGTAACCCTCCAGACATTCCTGTGACTAAGCATAGCAAGGTTAAAATCGGTAGCATGATCAGACAAGCCAGAAGCCGGGGAATGACTAGATAATCAATAGGATCTGTTTTTAACATTAACAGAGCATCTATTTGTTCTGTAACTTTCATTGTGCCAATTTCTGCAGCAAAAGCCGAACCTACTCGTCCTGCTAAAACTACTGCTGTTAATACTGGGGTCAGTTCTCTAGTTAATGCTACTGCTAACACGCCACCAACGAGGTTTCCCGCCCCAAAGTTGATAAACTCCCGTGCTACCTGAATTGTAAATACTGCACCGACAAATATGGCTGTTAATAAAGCAATAAAGAAGGAGTCTGGTCCAACTATTGCCAGTTGTTCTAGGGTGTTACGTCGGTGAATTTTACCTTGGAGGAGGTGAAATATGACTTGTCCACCCAAAAAAATCGCAGACAGCAACCGCTGACTCCATGATCCTAAACTGGATTTAGTCATTTTTATTGGGGAATAGAATCAACATTTAAGCAATTTACATAGATGGAAATTTACTTTGCTCTGATTAGAGCGTTGGTGTTACCCGATGATAATTTTTAATACCAAGGGTCTTGATTTATAAGTGGGTAACTGAGTACACCTTGATTATACCAAAAAGCGATCACTTGGGTTAGCTTACTTATCATACAGCACTTTCTGGTATTATGAGGTACATATCTAAAGGGCAAGATGCCCACACTACAAGAGTTTCATGATTAAATTTTGAACGCTGTATATCTAATGAAGTACACACCAATTTATTCACTGTTCCCTGTTCCCTAAAACTAAAAAACTTTGTAAGTCACGTCAACACAATAAAACCAAACTATGTAAAGAAACGTAAAATTGTTGGAAACTTCTTTACTCTTGCCTTGCGATAACAACAATTTTCAATGATAACCTACTTAACTACTTAATAGTGATTTTACCCTCAGCAAAGGCGATTAAAGCATTAAGTTCCTGATTTGATCCTACCACTAATAAGCGATCGCCTAAAAGTAATGTAGTTTGATTATGAGGATAATCTATTTCTTCATCATCAGCACGACGAATAGCCATTAAACTCACCCCGGTTAAATAACGCATATTCACTTCTTCTAAAGTCATCCCAATAAAAGGTGAATTTGCTGGTAAATCATACCAACGACGATTCAGATCACGAGTAACTTTTTGTAAATACTGAGAAACTTCAGCAGGAGAAGGTTCAGGACGTAAATCTAAATAATGATTTTGGCGAATTTCTTGCATTTTCTGTTGTACCAAATCTGGTAATAAACCCACACCAATTAATAGATGATTTGCCATTTCTAAACTAGCTTCAAATTCGGGTTGTATTACTTCCTTTGCTCCTAATTGATAAAGCACTTCAATATTTTTATCTTGGGTCGCACGGACAACTGTATCTAATTCTGGACATAGTTCCAAAGCCCGTTTTAAACAAAGTCGAATACTTGCCGGATCTGGAAGAGCAATAGCCATACCTTGAGCGTGATTTACCCCAGCAGTTTCTAATACATGAAGACTGACAGAATTGCCATAAACATAAGGTATACCTGCTTCCCGTAACTGCTGAATACGACTTTCTGATTGGTCAATTACCACCACAGGTAATTGATATTGCTGTAATAATTTCACCAAATTTTGACCAATGCGGCCATAACCACAAACTACTATATGATTTTTCTGTGGTAAATCTGCTGATAAATCAAGAGCTTGATCATTTACTAAATAGGGTTTTAGCCAAGGAATAGATTCTGCAAAATCGAATAAGAAAGGTAATAATCGTAGGACAAAGGGAGTTAACATTAAAGTAACAGCCGTAGTTCCTAGAATTAATAAATATATCCGTCGAGAAACCAAACCTAAAGCTTGCCCTTCACTGGCTAAAACAAAGGAAAATTCCCCAATTTGTGCTAATCCCAAACCGACAATTAAAGCTGTTTTTAAAGGGTAACGAAATAGTCTAACTAAAGGAGTAATAATTAAAAACTTACCCACAAAAACTAAAGCCACTAATCCGAGAATTAACTCCAGATTTTGCCACAAAAATAATGGATCAATTAACATCCCAATAGCGGCAAAAAATAAACTGGCAAATATATCCCGCAAAGGTTCAACAATAGTCAAAGTTTCATCAGCATATTCTACCTCAGAAATCATCAAGCCGGCGACAAATGCGCCCATTTCAATAGATAGCCCTAAATATTCTGTCAGCAGAGCAATTCCTAAACAGATCGTAACAACACCTAATAAAAATAACTCCTTGCTTTCCGTGCTGGCTAATAATCTCAGTAAAGGGGGAATTAACCAAATCCCCCCTACAACCGCACCAGCCGCAAATAACCCAATTTTAATCAATGCCATGACCACAGCAATACCAATGGCTTCTCCTGGTTGATGGAGGGCTGGTAATACGGCTAACATTAATCCCAGTGCCAAGTCCTGGACTACCAAAATCCCTAGCATTACCTGTCCGTGGGGTGTTTCCGTTTCATTGCGTTCCATCAAGCATTTGAGAACCACTGCGGTGGAAGACAAAGACAAAATCGCACCCAAAAATACACCCTTAGCGGGTAAAGTTCCCCAAGCACCCGTAACACCACATACAAAGACAGTGACGAGAATAGTGAGGATAATTTGTAAAGTACCACCTCCCAGAGCGATCGCTTTAACCTTTTTGAGTTCCGTTAAAGAAAACTCCACACCTAAAGCAAATAACAAAAACGCTACCCCAAACTGAGCTAGGGTTTCTACCTGGACAAGTTCTTTAATTAGTCCCAATCCAGTCGGACCAACAACCATACCACCGATGATATATCCAAGTAAAACAGGTTGTTTTAACAATGCTGCTAGTAGTCCACCGCAAGCTGCAACAGCAAACACCGAAACCAAATCAACAATTAATCGAAAATCTTCTTGCACCGCTTTTAATTAAAAACTATAAAGAACCTTATAGATTCAGCATACAAACTTTTAGCAATTTGCGGGGAGGACTGGGATACAAGAAACATAAAAGAGCCGACAGACCCCGAAGAGGGAGGAGGGAGCAAGGGTTAAGATTCCTTCGCGCCTCTGCGCCTCTGCGTGAGTAGAAAATCTAATTCATGTACCCAAAAATCAGCCTAAAACCCGATAACCAATATCTCGGCGATAATACATCTGAGCAAATTGAATATTCTCAATACCTGCATAAGCTTGAGCTAAAGCTTCCTGAAAATTCTCACCCAAACCAGTCACATTTAACACCCTACCACCATCTGTCACAACTTCTTGGGCGGCATTTAACTTTGTCCCCGCATGAAACACCGTCGCCCCCGCAGTCTCCGCAGCAGCCAGACCAGTAATTACCTTGCCTTTGGCATATTCTCCCGGATAACCACCAGAAGCCGCCACCACTGTGGCCGCAGCCCCCTGTTTCCAAGCAATTGGCGGCATATCTTCTAACCGCTGTTCTATACAAGCCAAAATCAGGTCTTCCAAAGGTGTTTCTAGCATTGGTAAAATTACTTGGGTTTCTGGATCACCAAAGCGACAGTTAAATTCTAAAACCCGAAAATCCCCATCTGGTGAAATCATTAACCCCGCATACAAAATGCCCCGGTAGTCAATGCCCCTAGCCTGTAAGGCGTGAATAGTTCTTTCTAATACTTCTGTTTGTACCCGTGCCATTAACTGCGGTGTCGCTATTGGTGCAGGAGCATAAGCACCCATGCCTCCTGTATTTTCTCCTGTATCACCTTCGCCAACCCGCTTATGATCTTGAGCAGGTAATAATGGACGAATGGTTAAACCATCAGTGAGAGCTAAAATAGATACTTCTTGCCCGACTAAACATTCTTCAATGACAACGGAACTACCAGCAGATCCAAATTGTCCTTGAAAAATTGCCTCAATTGCTGCTTCAGCTTGGGCAATGGTTTCGGCAACTGTGACACCTTTACCAGCAGCTAAACCATCGGCTTTTATGACAATGGGTGCGCCCTCAGATTGAATGTAAGCTTTTGCTGGGGCTGCTTCTGTAAATACCGCAGATTTAGCAGTGGGAACTCCGGCTTCTGTCATTAATGCTTTAGCCCAGGCTTTACTTGCTTCTATTTGCGCCCCTTCCTTATTTGGACCAAATACCATTAAGCCTTGATTTTGCAGATAATCGGTAATTCCCTGAGCTAAAGGTACTTCTGGACCAACAATTACTAGAGAAATATCATTATTTACCGCATATTCGCTAATACCAGCAAAATCATCCACTGCTAAGGGCAAGTTTTCACAACCGGGCATAGTTGCAGTACCACCATTACCTGGTACACAGACAAGCTTGTTGATTTTTTTGGATTGCAGCAGTTTCCACGCTAGAGCGTGTTCCCGTCCCCCATTCCCGATAACTAAAACTTTCACTTATTTCCTCGCGCGTAATCCATCAAAACGAGTATATATGATACCATCTTCAATTGTCTAAGTTGGTGATCTAGGTAGATTTAGGTTTTGTGTAAAAGAGAGATAGCACAATTATAATCTAATAATATGCTCTTAGTTTTATCCTAAATGCTATTTATCAGATATATTATTCATAATGGCTTTATGATAAGCTTAAATTATAGAAAATCAATAATACTTTTGATATTTATAACTTTTAGCAATTTGCCTTTAGATTTTCTTAATAATTAATTGAGAATATTTTCTATTTACCAACGAGGTTGCAATACTTTCCGCGATTTGCTATAATTTCAGAGAATTTCATAATTGGGTTGTTCTTGTCAATTTTGGATCTTTCAAAAGATGTTAGTCTCAAACCCTTTATGGACAGTAGTTTCAGAAATTAATTTCCCAGGCTAATATAAAACTTTACAAAATTAATAGCTATTCCTTGAACAATTTTAGCCATAAATTTGCTCAGAAATGATCTAATTTGAGAGATAGTAAAAATTTACTATTGACAAATTGCTAGAAAAGTGATATTGGCACTGATATTATAGAGTGAACGTCTAAATATGGGTAGGGGTTTGGAAAATGATTCTAAGTTATCAAATCAGGTACGAGAAATAATTACCAATCCTGAGAATTTAATTTCGGCATTTCTAACATTTTTCATAAAGCTTGTTCTAATTTATGGATTTTTTTTAAAATATCTTTGCGTAGTTCCCATAAGCCGAACCGCTCAAAAAAATCCATTTCATCTCCTAAATTTCCTGAGTTAAATTGTTCTAAAAATTTTTCAGAAGTTAGTTGATATTTTTTCTGAAATTTATCTATATCTAAGTTATACATAGCGAGTTTTTGACGATAACGGGTTAAAATTACATTTAAAAGTTGTCCAATAATTCTATCTAATTCTGTGTTGTCGCTACAGTTTTCACTCAACAGTTCTAATTTTTCTAATGTATTCATAATTATATATGCCCTTAGTGAATTTTTCCTTGATTATACACTATTCCAGGTAATAAATATCATATATGGGTGCGGCTCTTTTAGGAAGATAAAATACTACATCCGCGTCAGGGGATTGTACAATTTGCCCAAACCTGCTATACTTGTACAATAAACAGTACAGGTTCGCCGCCAATGAAAATTATCTCTTTTAGCGAGGCCAGAAATAGTCTGAAAACGGTTTTAGACCAGGTGACGGAAGATGCCGACTATACAATTATTACTAGACGGGATGCTGATGATGCAGTGGTGATGTCCTTGGAGTTTTTTAATAGTCTTATGGAGACTGTGCATTTATTGAAGTCTCCGGCAAATGCAGCCCATTTAGAACGTTCCATTACTCAATTTAAGCAAGGGAAAGTGGTGCTGCGAGATTTGTTAAATGAGTAGAATGTTGGCTTGGACTGATGAGGCTTGGGGTAATTATCTTTACTGGCAAGGGCAAGATCAAAAGACTCTCAAAAGAATCAATAAGTTGATTGAGGAGACGATGCGGATGCCTTTTGAGGGTATTGGTAAACCAGAGCCTCTCAAAGAAAATTTAGCCGGATTTTGGTCAAGGCGAATTGATGATACAAACCGTTTGGTTTATGCTGTTGATGATGTCTATGTAACTATTATTTCTTGCCGATATCATTATTAATTTTGCACTAAGTAGGTTGGCGTTAAAAATTGTCGTTATGACAAGGGAACAGGGAACAGGGAACAGGGAACAGGGAACAGGGAACAGGGAACAGGGAACAGGGAACAGGGAACAGGGAAGAGGTTTTGGGTAACTTTACTTTTCGTTACATATTTACTTTTCGTTACATATTTCGATAGTATTAGAAATTAATTTCCCCGGCTGATACAAAACTTTACAAAATTAATAGCTATTCCTTCAACAATTTTAGCCATAAATTTGCTCAGAAATGATCTAAAATGATCTAATTTGAGCGATCGCCAAAATTCCCTATTGACTTGACAAAAATGTGATGTTCAACCTGTCAATATTATTAATATTAGTGATATGAAATCAACATGAATTACCTTAACTTCGATATATGCTAGGGGTTTAGCACTGCTAAACCCCTACATATCGCATCAATTACAGGATAGTTTAATGCTGATTTAGAGCCGGTTCACATTTTAAAGGTTGTTAGTGATATACCAGAAACCTTACTTCCCAAACTGCAAAATTAATTGCACATCTCATTCTTCTGTGTTCCTTATTCAGTCAAGAAGACAGAATTTTAAAATAGGCAATTAATTTTGCACAGGTACTTATAACGTTTTGATAATGTTAGCGAGAAGTCCGGGTTTTTATCCTCGCCGTTTTACCCTAATTAAACCCAAGTACTATTAACTGTCAAATTCAACTCTCCTTGACTAATATTACCCGCAAAGAAGGCATCCCAGGCTCCAACTAAACTTTGAACTTCAGATTGTCCTAAACTTACACCATCATTAATCTGGAATTTATCAATCCGTTGAGTCTCTTCAACATACCAATCTTTGAGAATAAGATGTCTGTTAGTCCCAACAATACCAACCTCTAAATCTGTTGCACCAGACTTCTGGAATTTGATACCAGAAGCACTCACTTCTCCAGCAAATAAGAAAGTATCGGTAGTATTCACATCACCACTATTGTCAATATAGGTAGCTGAATACAAAGTTGAGAGTTGAAATAAATCAGTGTTGATAACATAAGTATCATTTCCTGCACCACCATCAAGAGTGCTAAAAATACCTCCTTTTATACCACCTAAAGCAATCAGATCATCTCCTTCACCACCAAAAATTGTACTGCCTACATCTTCGACAAAAACACTATCGTTTCCAATTCCTGCATTAACAAAACTGAATATTCCTGTTGTTTCAATGTAATCATCTCCATCTCCACCAATTGCGATATTAAGATGACCATTAGCAGAGATAGTGTCATTACCATCACCACCATTGAGAACGTTACCTTTACCTTTTGTCCAGAGAGTATCATCTCCATCTCCGCCTAATAAGAGATTGAAGTTACTCTTACCCGCGATATTTTCAATGGCTTCTACTTCATCACCATTTTCTAAATACTCTACAGCCGTAGAAATAAGCTTTATTTTTAGCCTAAAATTGGTGGCTCGGTTGTTCAGATTAGAGAAAGCTGAACCGTTGGAGGTGTCTTTAAATTTAGGTAACTGCCCAGCCCAGAGATTATCATTACCATCACCACCACTTAAAATGTTGTAGTTGCCGACACCAATGGCAACATCATCACCATCACCTGATAATGAGATATTCCATCCCATATTAGCAAGTTTGGTCAATGTACCATTTTTATTGCTATTAGTAGAACTATTTTGCGCCTGATTCTTAATACTGTGACTCACTGCTACAATTAAGTCATTTCCATCGCCACTAGAAGAGACATTATTTGTACCAACACTAAAAATAATGTCTTCAAAGTCCAAGTCTAAATCAAAACCGAAACCTGATAAATCAATATCAGGGAGAGCAAAATCAAAACCTAAACCTGATAAATCAATATCAGGGAGAGCAAAGTTAAAGCCTAAACCTGATAAATCAATATCAGGGAGAGCAAAATCAAAACCTAAACCTGATAAATCAATAGTTAAATTACTTAAGTCAGGGATTTCTAAATAATCACCTAAAATTAAGTTATTTTTCCCTACGTTAATAATGGTATCAGCACCTTCATCACCAACAATGGCATTGTTAAATCCTAAACTAGCGATTAAATCATCTCCTTCACCACCGTGAATGAAATTATTTTTACCGATAGCATATACTTGATCATTGCCATCATTACCAAACAGAACATTATTTAAACCAAAACTCACTTGAATATCGTCATTTTCACCACTAAAGTCAAAGTTGAGTCGAGAAAAATCTAAATTCCACTGAGGTAATATGACTTCAGGGAATAAGTCAAAACTGAAATTAGGGGCGATGAAGTCAGACGAGAAATCAAAGTTCCATTCAGGAAGAATTATTTCAGGAGATAAATCAAAGTTCCACTCAGGGAGAATTACGTTAGGAGAAAAGTCAAATTCCCATTCAGGAAGAATTACTTCAGGAGAAAAGTCAAAGTTCCACTGAGGAAGAATTACATTAGCTCCGATATTCGAGAGATTGGTTAAGTCAATGCTCAAATCAGAAATAAGATCAGTTAAATTATCCCCTATTGAAACATTATTTTTCCCGATTGTTACTAGAGTATCAGCACCTCTTCCTCCTACTACTCCATTATTGAGTCCGACCGTTACGACCAAATCATTTCCACTAACATTGAGGGTGGCATCCAGATTACTAACAACATTTCGCCAATCTATACCTGTATTAATTTTATCAGTTTTGGCGTTTGCTCCTGCTTGTCCAGTTTCTGTGTTCTTGAATTTATCAAGGGAAATTCCTAAAGAATCACCAAAGGCGAGGTTTCCTACACCAGCTAGAAATACTTTATCGTCTTTAGCACCGGCAACAGCTACGTTATATAGACCGATAGAAGCAATGAGATCATTACTGTTTCCCCAATTAGTAGTAATATTATATAAACCACCACTAAGCATTAAAGAACTACCATCACCCACTCTAGTGAGAAGATTCCCTTTACCGAGGGTAGCAAAGACATCATTGCCATTACCAACTTTAGTGAGAACGTTATATAAACCACCTGCCAATATAGTGGTATCACCAGCGGCAACTTTGGTGAGAACGTTTAAACCCCCTAGAGCATACATTTTGTCATTACCATTACCAGTTTTGACAAAAACGTTACCTCCTGCCACACCTAGTATTTCATTATCACCACCAGAACTATATACAACATTGGCACCACCATAGGCTTTGATATTATCGTTCCCAGAGCCAGAGATAACGACGTTGAGTCCACCACCCACAGTAATACTGTCGTTGCCAGAACCACTGTTAACAACATTTACGCCACCGTATGCTTCTACATTATTATTACCACTACCAGCGTTAATTTCGTTAGCGCCACCACCGGCAATAATGCGATCGCTACCACTGCCTGCATTAATGACGTTAGCACCACCGTAGGCTTCAATATAATTATCGCCATTGCCAGCATGAATTTCATTACCAACACCACCAGCAATTAAGCGATCATTTCCATCACCTACAGTAATTTTGTTGTAACCACCGTATGCTTCTACATTATTATTACCACTACCAGCGTTAATTTTGTTAGCGCCACCACCGGCAATAATGCGATCGCTACCACTGCCTGCATTAATGACGTTAGCACCACCGTAGGCTTCAATATAATTATCGCCATTGCCAGCATGAATTTCATTACCAACACCACCAGCAATTAAGCGATCATTTCCATCACCTACAGTAATTTTGTTGTAACCACCGTATGCTTCTACATTGTTATTACCACTACCAGCGTTAATAATATTTGCGCCACCACCGGCAATAATGCGATCGCTACCACTGCCTGCATTAATGATGTTAGCACCACCGTAGGCTTCAATGTTGTCGTTACGCCAATCATCGTCAGAATCAATAATATTAGCACCACCATAGGCACGGATAGTATCTTCTCCCCAACCTGCATAAAGCCAGTTGCCCGCCGCAACAGCTTCAATGTAGTCATTATGACCACCACCATAAACTCTGTTAGCCGCGCCCCAGACTACAATATTATCGTGACCATCTTCACCGTGGACTTCATTGTAGCCGCCATAGGCACGGATAGTATCTTCTCCCCAACCCGCATACAGCCAGTTCCCAGCCGCAACAGCTTCAATGTAGTCATTATGACCACCACCATAAACTCTGTTAGCCGCGCCCCAGACTACAATATTATCGTGACCATCTTCACCGTGGACTTCATTGTAGCCACCATAGGCACGGACAGTATCTTCGTTGCCACCGCAGTGAATTTTGTTGTAAAGTCCGTAAGCTTCAATATAGTCATTACCCCAACCACCATAAAGTTCAGAACCACCTGAATAAGAGTAAATTCTGTCGTTCCCATCACCACCATCTAGTTTGACATAAATTGCATAGGCTCTAAGAGTATCATTACCTCCATTCCCATAAGCTACGCCACCACCGTAGATTGTAAAATCATCGTCACCGTTACCACCATCTTTATAAAAAGGGTTAATAGCATTATTAATGTTTGTGAATACCTGTCCCATGATAAATCAATCTCCCAATTAATTAATTAATGAAATGTATGAATAAAGCTAATGCTCTATACTTTCCAATGAGTAGTCAACCTCAAAGTGCCACCAGGACGAATTCTGAAAGCCTTTGCTGGTGTTCCTTTGGGGAAAATATTGGTGCGTAAGTCTTTAACAATGAACCGCGCATGACCAAAAGGAGCAATAAATTCAGGAAACCATAAGTTTTTTCCTCCTCGCCATTCATCGAGATTTAAAACGTATTTTGCTGTTTTATATTTTTCCTCTATTTCATCAGTCAACCATGCCCAGTTAACGAATCCAATGGGGCTACCATTAATCTCGTAATAGCGAAATTGATTGTGAATTAAAGAAGGAACAAATCTCTCTGCAATAGCTGAAATTGGGTATTTTTGATGAAGGCTCGAATTTAGCATTAAATGCGTTATTGAGCCAATCATTTGTAATCTCTGTTTAGCAGAAAAGGATGTTACTTCGCGTTTTTTTTCCTGGTCTAAATTATCGAATTCTGACACCATCCCTATGATCCCAATTCTTTATGAGCTTGTACAGAATAGGAAAGTCTAAATTTATTGCATCCTGGGATGAAATTGAAATTAGTATAGTCCCCTTCCTGAAATTATCTTTGCTTAAACGTATTCATATTGAGCCATTTAATATTCTCCTTGTTTAATTAGCATATACCCAATTTACCAAACCATGTACTGACTTCCGTACTGAGAAAAACTGACTTCATCTGACTTCATCTGACTTGAGAGCTAATTTTGACACCAAAAAACAAAACAACCATTGTCATCTATCTAAAGATAGATTTACATGACGGATTGATTATGAGAAGATATCACTCATAACATCTGGAATTTAGTCAAATCTGCCTGAAAAAGTGGATTATTGCTGTCTCTATGTAAACTATTTATAATATGCCAAAGTCAATTAAGGTAAGCAATGACCGTATTCAACAAGTTAATATGGCACTTGGAGTTAATGGCTACCCCAGCCAAAGAGCTTTAGCTTATGATACTGGATTCTCCCTATCTACAATTAGTAATTTCCTGACTGGTAAACCTGTTAGTTATGCAAGCTTTGAAGAACTATGTCGGCGATTAAATCTAGATTGGCAAGAAATTACTACCAGCGCTGAAGTAATACCCCCCCCGCATACGCACAAATACGCAAAAAAAAACCAAATTTAAATCAATTCCTAGACTGGGGAACTGCAATTGATATTTCAGAATTTTACGGATATAGCCAAGAACTGACACAATTACAGTCATGGATTTTACAAGATGGTTGTCGCTTATTAGGATTATTCGGTATGGGTGGAGTTGGAAAAACAACTTTAGCTACTCAACTAGCAAGACAAATTCAGGATCAATTTAATTACGTTTTTTGGCGTTCAGTACCGACAGTTCCATGTTTTGATAGTATGATGACTGACTTACTATCTTTGTTCTCCC
>B570J13874_100060_pt1 | contig 21982 bp, 19 predicted proteins | sample LakMenEpi23Jul08_FD_13874 | JGI IMG/M metagenome (IMG submission 13874)
AGCTATCAATGCTAACAAAAATCAAGAGTTTGTTCTCTGGATTCAAACTAAAGGATGTACCCCTGTAATTGCTTCTAATGTAGAAATTTGTGCAGCCGCTTTAGTACGCCAATATAAAGTATTTAATGCTAGTCCCGATGAACCAAAGGAATTTTTTACTACTTTAGAAAATGGTTTAATTACTGCTAATCACTCCCAGAGTTTTCAAACTATTACTATGGGTGAATATTTCTGGGCTTTAGAAAAGGTAAAGATTAAATCAGCTTGGGAAAGAGGTGATTTTTCAGAAGCCCAAATTTGGCTAAAAGTCCATCAAAATCGTCATTCAGTATTATATAAATTAGCTGGTTTTTTAGCACAATATAGTAACTGGGAATCTAATGATGGTTTTTACCAAAAACTCAAAGATTGGATAGGTTGTAATGATGTTAGTAAAATAACTGATTCAGAACAAATCATCAATTGGAAAACTCAACTGCAAAAAATACAAACTGATGATCTTAGCAAACTTTGGGAATCAACAATCATCTTAGAACTTTCTCTAAAACGAGAAAATTACACCACTGCATTTATTCAGTTTGTCCAAATTTTAGAACAATTATTATATATTCAATCAAAAGCCCAAAATTGGACTGCTAAAGGTTGGATAGTAAGTAATCAAGATGAACCAGGTCTAGTAGAATTAATGCAAGGTTGGTGTATTTACAAAAAATTCAAAGAAGATAATAAATGGTCAAAATTAATGACTGATATTAGAAAGAAACGCAATAAAATTATTCATGATGGTGAATCAGTAAATGCCAAACAAGTTGGTGATATTTGGGCTGATAATAAATTTTCAGGTGTATATATGCCAACAACTTCAGAAATCATTAAAAAACTCATGATGGATACATTCAAAGAAATTAGCACTCCTCCAAATTTGAATAACTTATTAATGCGTTCTTTGTATCAGTGGGGATTGCAATATTTAGAGGATGCAAATTAACCAGCGATATCTGCGATAACACCTCTCGTAACTGGGGGAACTTATTCCCCTTCGGATAAGGATATAACCGCAAACTCTTCAATCAGATTTTTTTTAAATAGTATTTCGCAGGTAGAGGCAAAAAATTAAAAAAATGATTATACTACTCAAAATAACATATAATTTGTTTGTGTGACTAATCATGGAAAATTTTGTTTTTTACAATCCTGTTAAAATCCTATTTGGTAAAGGTCAAATTGCAAATATTACCACGGAAATACCCGTAGATGCCAAAATTCTAATTACCTATGGCGGTGGTAGTATTAAAGCCAATGGTGTATATGATCAAGTAAAATCAGCATTAGTTGGTAGAAATGTATTTGAGTTTGGCGGTATTGAACCCAATCCCCATTTTGAAACTTTGATGAAAGCAGTTGAATTAATCCGCAAAGAAGGTATTAATTTTCTCTTGGCTGTGGGTGGTGGTTCAGTGGCCGACGGGACTAAATTCATCGCGGCTGCAGTTCCTTTTGTGGGCGACCCTTGGGATATTTTAGCAAACCGCGCACCTGTAACTGCGGCCTTACCAATGGGGGTGGTTTTGACTTTACCCGCAACTGGTTCAGAAATGAAAAACAAACTCAGTTGTTACTAAGTGGGAAACTCAAGAAAAGTTATTTTTCGCTAGTCCCTTTGTATTTCCCAAATTTTCTGTTCTTGACCCAGAAACAACTTTCTCCCTGCCTCCTCGGCAAATTGGCAACGGTATCGTTGATGCTTTTACTCATGTAATGGAGCAGTATTTAACCTATCCTGTCAATGCCCCATTACAAGACCGCATGGCCGAATCAATTCTGAAAACCCTAATTTCAGAAGGACCAAAAACCCTAGCAAATCCCACAGATTATCATGCACGAGCAAATTTAGTTTGGTCGGCAACAATGGCATTAAATGGGTTAATTGCTGTCGGTGTTCCCCAAGATTGGACTACTCACATGATAGGTCATGAATTAACAGCTTTACATGGTTTAGATCATGCTCAAACTTTGGCAATTGTGTTACCTAGCACATTAACAATTAGACGCGATCGCAAATGGCAAAAACTTCTACAATATGCAGATAGAGTTTGGGAAATTGTCGGTGGTTCGGAAGCAGAAAGAGTAAATACAGCAATTACTAAAACTCGTGATTTCTTTGAATCAGTTGGTGTTCCCACTCACTTATCTGACTATGCTATTGGTTCAGAAACCATTCCCGCAGTCATTAAGAATTTAGAAAAGCATGGAATGACAGCTTTAGGAGAAAATAAAGATGTTAACCCCCAAGTTGTTGAGCAGATTTTAGCCCTTTGTGCTTAAATTTTCAGCCCTATATCAAGTATTTTCAGGTTCTTTGATTTTGTTTCTCCTATATTGATTTTAGACGTTTTTATGTCCCCGATTTTTTGAAAAAGTCGGGGATTTAGTTTGTTATAAAATTCTGGATTCTTGAAAAAATTCTGACTATCTATTATCAACTTTTCACCCCAACTATTTTCTTTCTGTCTTTACCAGCAATACTAATACTAGTATTATAGGCATAGAAATAAAAAAGACGAAGAAAAGGAAGTTTTCCAGACATTTGAATTCCAGTGCTTTCCGATCTAATGAGGTATAAAGTTGAATGATAAAACTCTTGTGCTGCGGGCATCTTGCCCGCTCGATATGTACCTTATAACACCGGGAATGGCTGTAAATCCTATATTTCAAGTGTAAATTCTACTCTAGAGGGGAAAATGATAAAATTTGATTTTGGTCGTTTGTGTGTGATTATTAGCTTAATTTGTGGTTTACTAGTTGGTTGTAGTGGAAATTCCCCTGGAAATCAAACTCTCCGAGTAGCTACTGAACCCACATTTCCGCCCTTTGAGTTTCAGGATAAAAATGGAGAATTAGCAGGTTTTTCCATTGACTTAATCAAAGCTATAGCCACTGCGGCTCATTTCCAGGTAGAATTTCAGAGTTTACCTTTTGATGGCATTATTCCGGCGCTACAGGCTAAAACCGTAGACAGTGCTATTAGTTCCATAACTATCACCCCAGAAAGAGCAAAAACAATCGCTTTTTCCCGTCCTTATTTTAAAGCAGGTTTGGCGATCGCTGTTCACAAAAATAATCAAAATATTACAAATTTTCAAAGTCTGCAAAATCACAAAATTGCTGTCCAAATAGGTACAACTGGCGCGAAAAAAGCTCAAACTCTCACAGGTGCGGAAGTTCGCAGTTTTGACTCCGCACCCTTAGCCCTCCAAGAATTACAAAATGGTAATGTTGATGCAGTTATTAATGATGCACCTGTGACTTTATACGCTATTAATACAGGTAATTTGCAAGAAATTAAAGTCATTCAACAACTACTGACTGAGGAATTTTACGGAATTGCAACCGCTAAAAACTCTCTTTATTTACCTCTGATTAATCAAGGTTTAAACACAATTTTAGAAAACGGTAAATATCAACAAATTTACCAAAAATGGTTTAAATCTACACCGCCAATATTACCAGAAAGATTACCCTACGCTAATCAAAATACAAATAAAATTAATTCTTTTAGTGTATTTTGGCAATCTTTACCAGCTTTATTAAAGGCTACATTAGTAACATTACAATTAGCATTTATTTCCGGTTTATTTGGTTTAACTAGCGGTTGTTTAATTGGAATAATTCGTCTTTCTACAATTAAACCTTTACGGTTTTTAGCTAGGGCTTATATAGACTTTTTTCGAGGTACACCCTTATTAGTGCAGATATTTATGATTTACTTTGGTTTACCGGCGATTTTCCAAGAAATTGGTTTTAATTTCACATTAAATCGCCTTATCTCCGGAGTAGTTGCCTTGAGTTTGAATAGTGCAGCTTACATTGCAGAAATTGTGCGCGGGGGAATTGAATCAATTGAAAATGGACAAACAGAAGCAGCTAAATCATTAGGTTTAAATCCTCTACAAACGATGACTTATGTAATTTTTCCCCAAGCATTTCGGCGGATGATTCCACCTTTAGGAAATGAATTTATTAGTCTATTAAAAGATACGAGTTTAGTCGCAGTAATTGGTTTTGAGGAACTATTTAGAAAAGGACAATTAATTGTTTCTGAAAACTATCGCGCTTTTGAAATTTATGCGGCTGTAGCTGTAATTTACTTATGTTTAACCTTGATTTTCTCCCAATTTTTTAGTAAGTTGGAAATATGGATGAATCCCAGTAATCAAGCAGATATAAAATAAACCAGACAGAATAGTTAGAAACTGCATCTACATAGCCCTATAACTGCTATCAGATATGGTTTTATGTTCATGGGCAACTTAGTATAAACTAAAATAGTTATGACAATATCTCAGCAGCGTTACCGTTTTTGTTACAAAAAAAAACCAGAAAAAATTTCTTCTAAAAAATCTAGCCTGACAGCAACTAAAATTGTTACGATGATTTCAGATTAGTTGTTGAAACCTTGATTCAATCCGAAACCTTAGAATTACTAGAATGGCCTCGCTTGTGCCAGCACCTTTCCACCTTTGCGGCAACTAAGTTAGGGGCAATAGTTGCGCGTAACTTGCCCATTCCCGAAACTCAGACAGAAAGTGAACTGTTATTAGCGCAAACTAAAGAAGTTTATGAATTGGAAAGTCGTTTACATCCGGGATTATCTTTTGAGGGTATACAAGATATTGGTGATTCTCTCGAACGGGCAGCACTGCAAAGTATTTTACCAGGTGAGGAGCTTTTAGCGATCGCTACTACCCTAGCAGGGACAAGAAATTTACGTCGTGTTATTGATAATCAGGAAAATATCCCAGTTTTAAACGATTTAGTCTCAGAATTGCGGACTTACCCAGAATTAGAGCAGGAAATCCACCGTTGTATTGACGAACGGGGGCAAGTTACTGACCGTGCTAGTCAAAAAATGGGAGAAATTCGCGGAGAATTGCGGAAAATACGCAGTCAAATTACCCAAAAACTCCAAAATATTATCCAGGCAAAATCCGGCGCTGTTCAAGAACAGTTAATTACTCAAAGAAGCGATCGCTTTGTTATACCTGTAAAAGCTCCGCAAAAGGACGCAATCCCCGGTATTGTTCATGATACCTCAACTAGCGGCGCAACTCTTTATATAGAGCCTAATAGTATCGTCCCTCTGGGTAATCAACTACGTCAAATTGTTAGAAAAGAACAAGCGAAGCCGAAGCAATTCGCCGGACTTTGACGGAAAAAGTAGCAGAAGTTACACCAGATTTAGAAAGGTTATTAGTTATTGTCACTACCTTAGACCTAGCAGTAGCGAAATCTCGTTATAGTTTTTGGATAGGTGCTAATCCCCCGCGGTTTGTAAATCGAGATGAAATTATCACCTTACGAAATCTGCGTCACCCGTTGTTAGTTTGGCAACAGCAACACGAACAGGGAAATTCAGTAGTCCCAGTAGATTTATTGATTAGTCCTCAAATCCGGGTAGTCACAATTACTGGACCAAATACGGGGGGGAAAACTGTAACTTTAAAAACTTTGGGATTAGCAGCGGTCATGGCCAAAGTAGGTTTATTTGTTCCCGCCCGTGAACCCGTAGAAATGCCCTGGTTTTCGCAAATTTTAGCCGATATTGGTGATGAACAATCTTTACAACAGAGTTTATCTACCTTTTCTGGACATATTCGCCGCATTAGTCGAATTTTAGAGGCATTAGAACCTGGGGAAAATGATTTGTCCCCATTAGTGATTAAGTACCAATCTCTGGTATTACTTGATGAAGTCGGTGCAGGTACAGATCCAGCGGAGGGAAGTGCATTAGCGATCGCTTTACTTAAATATCTGTCAAATCATAGCCAGCTAACTATGGCTAGTACCCACTTTGGCGAACTTAAAGCCCTGAAATACGAAGATCACCGATTTGAAAATGCTTCTGTAGAATTTGACGAAACCACGCTTTCACCCACTTACCGTCTATTGTGGGGGATTCCTGGCCGTTCTAATGCGCTGAGTATTGCCTTGCGTTTAGGGTTAAATCCAGAAATAGTAGCAGAGGCAAAAACTCAAGTCGGAGAAGCTACAGACGAGGTAAACCAAGTAATTGCCGGTTTAGAAGCCCAACGCCGCAATCAAGAAACTAAAGCCGCTGAAGCCCAAAAATTGTTACGTCAAGCTGAACGATTATATAAGGAAGTTTCTGACAAAGCTACTGCATTGGAAGCCAGAGAAAAAGATCTCCGGGTTTCCCAAGAAATCGCCGTTCAACAAGCAATTACCCAAGCCAAAGGGGAAATAGCCCAAGTTATCCGCCGCTTGCAACAAGGAACGGCTAACGCCCAAGATGCCCAACAAGCTACCGCTAATCTCAATCAAATTGCTCAAAAATACGAACCTACACCCCCACCTAAATCTAAACCTGGATTCATGCCTAAATTGGGCGATCGCGTGCGAATTCCTAAATTAGGTCAAACGGCTGAAGTTTTAACAATTCCCGATGTTGATGGCAATTTTACTGTGCGTTTTGGCATCATGAAAATGACGGTACAACTCCAAGATATAGAATCATTGGATGGACAAAAACCCGAACCCATGGTTAAAGCAAAACCAGCCCCATCAGTAGTTACACTACCACCAGCCCCAGCCATTCGCACCTCCAAAAATACTATAGATTTGCGCGGAAAACGAGTAGCTGATGCCGAATATATCTTAGACAAAGCTATTTCCGAAGCTGCTGGACCCCTATGGATTATTCATGGACACGGTACTGGTAAACTTAAGCTAGGAGTTCACGCTTTTCTACAACAACATCCTAGAGTTACCCACTACGAACCCGCAGAACAAGCCGATGGTGGCAGTGGTGTTACTATTGCTCATATATAAAAGTATATCAGTGGCAGTAGGGAAGCAGGGGAAAATCATTTTTACCACCGACAACTAACAACTGACAACTGACAACTGACCACCGACAACTGACAACTGACCACCGACAACTAACCACCGACAACTGACAACTGACCACCGACAACTGACCAAAAAAGTTATGCACTCAACCGCTAATTCCACCGTATCAAAGTCATCTTGGGAGGATTTAAGCCAAATCCCAGACCCAAATACAACTCAATGGGAAAATATCAAAACTCAGCTAGACTTAATATTATTGGCATTGGAAAGCCTAACTGGTATCGGTTCAGAAGCAATGCTGTCTGCGGCAGTTAGTCTTGATTTAGAATCAAAAGTACCAGATTGGGTGGCCTTATGGCGATTGCGGCTTTCATTCCCCCTCCGCAAAGGACAAGGAGAACGAAAAAAGTTAGATGTAGAGGAAGCGCGATCGCTAGTGCTGATTATTTGCTATCTCGCTAAACAGCATCAAGAATTAATTCGTCGGGCTGTAAGTTCATTAGAACAAGCGACTGCAAATAGGCATAAACCTCACCAAATCTCCCTATTGGGGGATTATATAGATACTTTTTGTAAAACTTACCAAGAACGTATGGCAGAAGAAGAACCAACCTCGACGAATTTGCTTACCCATTTAGCCCTAAAACTGTTAATAAATATACTCTTTTATAGTGCTGCGGGTGGACATCGGCGTTTGTGGTTAGCGCTAATAGACCTTTCGACAAAATAATTCTCGATTTGCGATTTTCATTCCCCATCTAAAATCTAAAATCCCCTATTTTTTCCTTTACAATTGTTGTTATGTCTCCATCCAATTCTGTCATTCGTCGTTACACCACCGCTACCTGCACAATAGAAATATCGGTGGAAAATTCCCCTTTGTCGCGGTGGACAGACAAAACTATTGTTAATGGTCTCAGTTTTAGACTGCAATTTGATGATCCACGACTACCAGAACCAGGAAAAATTCTCCTTCAGGGCGATCGCCAGCAATTAGAAGTTTTATGTACAATTGTTACAAATTATGTTCAAAAACTTCTACAACAATCTGCTGAAGATTTTAGTCTGAATCTATCAGAAAATGATCATAACAATACAGAATCAGAATTAAAAAATATTCCCCTGTCTGTTCTTTCTACCCAAACTTCACCATCTTTCAATACTCAAACTCCTCGAACGAAAGTACATTTAGAATCTAGTGGTAATTTAACTCACAAACTCTATTTTGGTGATCTTATTAACCAAACATCTGTGCCTGTAATAGAACTGAGTTTACTACAACTATTTGATTTAGCAACGGCTTTAGATGAATACTCATCTGATATGATTGTCTTACCAATTGCTACACATCAAAACATCAGAACTAGTCTACCAAGGTGGTTTCCTATAGCGGCTATTTTGGTATTGGCAGCCAGTCTAACACCATTTACCATGCAGTATGCTCTCAATATTCAGAAAAATCGCCAGAAAGTAGCTCAAAATACTACTCAGCCCCCAAAACTAACTGCTATAGAACCTTCTCCTCAAGACCCTACACCAATACCACCACTGCCTTTAATCACTGGTCAACCCCAACTGATACCACCACCTTCTAACTTTAATACCCCCGCAGCGCCGCTTTCCCTTCCTAATGCAAATATCCCGGCTGGACCAACAACATCTCAATCTAAATTAAAGATACCATTTGATACTTCTTCTGATCCTATTAAACGGGAAAATCCCTCCTTTGGGACTACACCTAATTCTGATAACTCTAAAGTGTCAACAGCCAGACCAAATCAAAAAGGGCTAAATGTCACTAATACCAAGAAACCATCTAATTTAATTGAAACTTCTCCGTTTATTGCTACTATCCCCAACAACAATTCTAGTAAGATTCCTAACCTAATCCCTACTCCTGCTTCGGTGGAATTAGGTCAGAACAATATAAGAATTACCGCTCCAGGTCAGGTATCTCCGGAGGAAAATCAAGATAATTTGGTCAGGAGATTAAGAACTGCTACTAAAACTACTTCGGATACACAAGTTACGAATAATCAGACTTTATTTGATACACCCCAAGTGGCAGAAGCAAGAGAATATCTTAACAAGCGTTGGCGATCCCCAACTGGACTTTCTCAAGCTTTAGAATATAGTTTAATATTGGGTATTGATGGCAAAATTGAAAAAATTTTCCCCTTAAATCAAGTTGCCAGGGAATACATTGATAGTAGTGGTATTCCAGAAATTGGGAAACCTTTTGTTTCTAGTAATAAAGCTGGGCAAAATTTAATCATACGAGTTGTGCTTAGTTCTGATAATAAAGTGCAAATATTACCGGAAACACCATAGTTAATAAACTACCCTATCTTGCTGCGGTGAAGATGGGGTTTTTACATCCCAAACATGAAAATCACACAATTTGTAAAACTACCAACGTCATATCATCCGTATTTTGCCTATCAGAACCAATGAAGTTCTCAACTTGATCAAATAGATATTCAACAATTTCTTGGGGAGTATTACAATACTTACAAGCCGTTCTGAAGGATGTAACAAGATTATCCTCATCAAACCGATCGCCCCCAGCCGCCGCCGCATCAGTCAAACCATCAGTATAATAAATTACTCTATCCCCAACTTCTAACTGAGCTTGAGCATTTTCATATTCACTATTGGCATCTAAACCAATTAACATCCCCAATGTATCCAACTGACTAACAGTTTTTGTAGCTGCGTGCCACCATAAAGGCGGATTATGGGCAGCATTACTATAAGATAAAATTCGTGTTTGCGGGTCATATTCTGAATAAAACATAGTTACAAAGCGATGGGAATTTTCCAAATCCGCATACATAACCCGATTCAAATTTTGTAAAATTCCCGCTGGGGAATTGCCATGTAATACTTCACCTCGGAGCATTCCCCGCAACATCGTCATAATTAAACCAGCAGGAACACCTTTACCCATCACATCCCCAACCACTAAACCCCAACTAGCATTTTCTGGAGATGTCTGTAGTTGGGATTGTAACTGATTTTGATTAGTAGGAATAAAATCATAGTAGTCACCACCAACATGATTAGCCGGTTTACAACGGGCTGCTAGAGATAAACCGGGAATATTCGGACATTGACGCGGTAAAAGTCGGCGTTGAATTTCTGCACCAATTTCTAACTCTTGATCTAAACGTTCTTTTTTTCTTAATTCTACAGATAGTTCATCATTATCAATAGCAACTGCTGTTTGGTCAGCCACTAACCGCACTAATTTTTGTCTGGTTTCTGTCCAACTATATTCAGGGTCACGGCTCAAAACATACAGCCAACCCCGTTCCGTATGCTTAACTAAAATAGCAGTCCCAAAAATTTGCACATCTGGACCTAAAACGGCGTGCATCTGGTCATCTAAAATCCTTGTAGAAATAGTTGCAGAACCAGAATTAGCTAAAAGAGTAATTTGACTACTAGCAGTTTCTAGGGCTTTTCTAATATTTTTTCTTTGCTGACTATCTTGCCAATGTAGTTGTTCTAATCTGATTTGTCCGTTGGGTTTATAAAGAAAAAGGGCACTACCTTCTGCATCTGTCACCCTGGTAGCCATAAGCGGAATCAGTTCCAAAAACTGATTTAAATTATTAAAGCTTCTGAGGGCAAATCCTAAAGAACTCAGTAAGTCTTGAATTTTATTTTGTTCTCGATGCAGCCTGGACACAAGCTCCTTAAGTGCCACCACAGGAGTGACATCTTTGGTGGTGCTGCTATTGCTATCAGTAGGATGAGAGGGAAATTGTGACACAGGTTAATATTGCAGTTGAGAATAGCAAATTTGTGATGCTTTATAAATACTCTTTCTTGATAAATTGTGAAATTATATTGACCGAGATTCGTGATTTTAGCAAGAGTAGAAGAATTATGGAACTTAATTTTTTAAATCTTAGTTAATGCTGAGGATATTTTTTATGCTTGATTCTCCATGATGATCAATTTTCTAATTTGTTAAAAATGAGCCTTTGGCAATCAGTGATTTTATGATTAATTAGCAGCCTCTAATTTTTCCACAACTAAATTAGCTCTTCATATATCTTGAGAAATAAAAGTTTGTCATTAGCAAAATTATCTCTATTCCTCAAAAATGGGATATCAAGAATCAACAAACCAAACATTAGATAGATTTTTAGGGAGTTAATTCGTGATTTTAGCTTGACTGGATTTTTGGTCAAAACCATGGATGTGATCATACTTTCAATCAAAACTGGTTCTATTTTAAACCACAAACATTTAACTTATATACCATAAATTCTGGAAATATTTCCTGAGATAGATTTCTTTTATAAAAAAATTATCCATTTTTCTAGAAAATCTTCCCACCCAGAAGCGATGATTTTCGCAAATTCGGGTAAATATTGGGTTTTACTATGTCACAATAAAATATCGGGTGCGTTACTATAATTACACAAGTTACCTTGATGTGAAGACAGGTAATGCACCCTACTCAAATTAATGATGAAATTTTGGGAATTATCAACTCATAAAAACTGGATCAACCGCTTAATAGTGCTTCCACAAATTCATAACTAGAAAATGGACGTAGATCCTCAATTCCTTCTCCAGCGCCAATAAAGCGAATGGGTAAGCCTAACTGCTGAACAACCGCAAGAGCTACACCTCCCTTAGCAGTTCCGTCTAATTTGGTTAAAACAACGCCGCTGAGTTGGGCCGCTTGGGAAAATACTTCAGCTTGTTGCAGTCCATTTTGTCCCAAAGTAGAATCAAGAACTAAAAGCGATTCTACGCGGGCGTTGGGGGCTTTTTTAGTTATGATTTTGCGAATTTTGCTGAGTTCGTCCATCAGGTTTTTCTTATTTTGTAGTCTCCCAGCGGTATCTATTAATAGTAGTTCGGTTTCTCTGGCTTGAGCAGCGGTAATGGCATCAAATACCACGGCGGCAGGGTCTGTATTTTTACCGGGGTTGGCGATAACTTCGACACCACTTCTCTCACCCCAAACTTTGACTTGTTCCACAGCAGCAGCCCGGAAGGTATCCGCCGCACCAATTAAGCATTTATAACCAGATTTTTGAGCTAGGTGAGAAATTTTACCGATGGTGGTAGTTTTTCCCGCCCCGTTCACCCCCGTAATTAACCAAATTGTGAGTTGGTCTTTTTCCGGTGCAAAGCTAGATTTTGCCTGGTTTTGCAAGGGTGTATCCAGCATATCTCTGAGAATTTCTTTAAGATAAGCGATTGCTTGTTCTGGTGGAGTCACTTCCGCCAGGATTTTTTTCTCTAACGCATTAATAATATAATCAGTTGCTTCTACACCCACATCTGCCTGTAAAAGCAAAGATTCAATTTCATTTACAGCCGCTTGATTTAGGGGTCCTTGACCAACAATTAATTTTATTTGGTTGAGAATATTCCGCCGAGTTTTATCTAAACCTTGACGGAGTTTTTTTAACCAAGTAATTTCTTCTAGGGAAATATCTTCAGCTTTTCTCCCTTGGGCGGCTAAAACCTCTGCTGACCATTTAAACCCGTCATCAAATACCAGTTCTGGAATTTCTACTTCTGGCGCTGTTGGGGTTGTCGCTGTTTCTGGTTCAGTGGTTTCTATCGCACTAGCGATTAATTTCTCTTGTTTGGCTTGTCTTTCCGCCGCAGCACGTTCTAAAAAAGATAAATTAACTGTTTCTGATTCTGGTATTATTTCTGGTTGTGATTCGCTAATATCTTCAGTAATTTCTGATGTAGCTGCATCTATTTCTATTGGTACAGTTACTTTCTCTGTTTCAGTTTCTACTATTTCCTCAGTAATAGTATTTGTTTCAATTACTACAGATGATTCCGTCTCTATTTGTTGTTTTTCTTGAATATTCTTATAAGCAGCTTTAGCAAAGGCCAACAAGTCCGCCGTATCTGGCACTGTTGTTTCTGGTTGAGTTGCTTCTACTGTGGATATTTCTGCCTGAAATTCGGTTTGGGGAGTATCATCAGATTCATTATTTGGACGATGGAACCAATTAAAAGCCATTGTAGTTTAGTTAATATGTAATATGTAATATTTAAAGGTATTGACAACCAACCACCGACAACCAACAACTGACCATTGACCACTAACAACTGACCAATTTAAACAGTTTGTTTTTGTTCGCTAACTCGACGGAGAACACCATTAATAAAACGATGTCCATCTTCTCCACTATAGCGTTTAGCCAATTCTACAGCTTCGTTAATGGCGATACTATCAGGAACTGCCATAAATTTTATTTCTGCGGTGGCTATTTGCAAAATATCTCTATCAATTTGGGCTAAACGAGTAACTTGCCAATCTACTAAAGCATGAGAAATTAGATCCGCAATAGCTTGATGATTTTCACTAACGGTAATAATAAGTGATTTAGCGTAATTACGAACTTCCTTGTCTTGATTAGCTAACTGAATTAACTCAGGAAAATCAACAGATGTACCTAATTGATTAATTGCTATTTGGGTATAAGAAATTGCCTCTTTTAGCATGGTTCTAGCTGTATTCAAGTCAGCGGCTCTAGTTTCGCTAGTTAATAGGCGGTCATTGCTACGTTGTAATTCTCCCGCAGCATTATTTAATGTGTCCTGCACTTCTAAGGTCAGGGTACGAACCGCCCCTAGAACTAGTTTAGAGACTAATTGATCATCTGACAAGGTTTCTAGTTTCTTGGGGTTGATTGGTAATTGACTAAGGCTTAATAATGCCAATTCCCGGGCTATTTGTTGGGGTTTACGACGTTGCATATTTTTTCTGTAGGAAAGTTGGAGATATTGAGAAATATGTTATGGCAGTTCCCATGCTCGTGAGGTACAAAGTTTTTTAGTTTTAGGGAACAGTGAATAAATTGGTGTGTACTTCATTAGACTGGGAAACAATAGATTATCGATCCTAATACCCTATATTCAGTAAATCAGAACTAATCTCCCATCACTTCTCGTACTAAAGTCGCTAATTTATCCGCACTATCAGGAACAGCGAGAGTTTTAGCTTTCTCTGCCATTATCGCTAATTCTGCCGGAGATTGGAGCAAATTCAAAATCTGAGTTGTCAAGATTTCCGGGGTCAAATCCGACTGTTTAAAGGATAAAGCCGCCCCAACCTGAGTAAACACCTTTGCATTATAAGATTGATGATCTTCCGCTGCAAAGGGATAGGGAATTAAAATGGCTGGTTTACCACAAACCGCCAATTCTGTCAAGCTACCCGCACCAGAACGACTAATAACTAAATTAGCCCTTCTCAATAAAGCCGCCATATTGTCATAAAAAGGCAAAGCGATATATTGAGGATGCTGAATACTGTTAATATCAGGATCATTCTCACCAGTCAAGTGCACTATATAAGCACCAGCTTGAAACAAAGCGTCCGCGGACTGACGCACCAATTTATTTACAGCTACAGCCCCTTGACTTCCACCAAATACCACAATCAAAGGAATATTATCGGGAATAGGTAAGTCCAATGTACTATCAATTCCCTCATCTAAGAATTGAGAACGGACCGGAGTACCTACACAGACAGTTTGAGACCGAGGTAAGTATTGGGCAGTAACATCAAATCCTATAGCGACGGCATTACACCAAGGTCCAAAAAAGCGGGTAACTTTACCTGGTATTGCGTTAGATTCATGAAAAACCACAGGTAAACCCAACAAACGGGCAGCAATTACCGCAGGACCTGCAATATAACCTCCTGTCGTGAAAACTCCGTGGAATTTTCCCTGTTTAAGAATACGTCTAACTTTCAGAATCCCAGTCATGAGCTTCCACAAGACGCGGATAGAACTAAGACTAAAACCTTGCTGAAACCCTGCAACAGCCACCGTATTTAAAGGATATGTCCCTGGAACTAACTGAGTTTCTAGCCGATTTGACACACCCAGCCATTCAATATTGTATTCTGACAGTTTTTCAGCCAATGCGATCGCTGGAAACAAGTGTCCACCTGTCCCACTAGCTGCTATAAGTAATTTAATTGGTGGATTTACCATTCCTGACTATACCATTTATCTCCCAGCTTTATTAAGATAAAACAAATTCCCTATCTTCTATCATCGCATCAGTAAAATCTTACCTATGACTAAAATTATCCCCCTTTTAATGAAACGTAATAAAACACTAACCGTTAGTATTTCCCTGATTTCCAGTTTACTGGTAATTGGTTTATCGAGCTTATCGCAATCGGTGCAAGCAGGTCAACCCACAAATGCACCCGCTACACTTACTAACCTGTTAACGCAAATTGATAATGCTGCCAATCAGGGTAATATTAACAGTCTCATGCAATTTTACAGTCCTAAATTTACTCATGGTGACGGGTTAAACCGTAAATCTATGGAACAGGCTTTAACAGGACTTTGGAAGCGATATCCCCAATTGCGTTATACTACTAACATAGAGTCTTGGAAATCTGAAGGTAATACCATTATTGCGGAAACTGTCACTAATATTAGCGGTTTACCTGCATCTGGTAATAATAATTTCACCCTCCAGTCTACAATTAAATCGCGTCAAAAAATTACGGGTGCAAGAATTGTTCGTCAAGATATTTTATCGGAACGGACTCAACTAACTGCTGGAAGTAAACCACCCCAAGTAGAAATTAAATTACCACTACAGGTAAAAGTTAATGAAAAATATAGCTTTGATGCCATTGTTCAAGAACCAGTAGGGGAGGATTTTCTACTAGGAAAAGCTATAGAAGAGCCCATTCAAAGCAGTAAATTTCTTAACCCCACAATTGTGAATTTAGAATTTCTCAATGCGGGAGGACTTTTCAAAATCGGACGTGCACCTTCTACTCCCGGTCCTCAATGGATTTCTGCAGTTATTCGCAGGGGTGAAGATATGACTATCATTACTCAGCGGTTACAAGTGGTTAAAAAGTAGTTAGTGGTTAGTGGTTAGTGGTCAGTGGTTAGTGGTCAGTGGTCATTGGTCATTGGTCAAGACTATTATAACAACGAACAACGAACAACGGACAACTAACAACGGACAACTAACAACGGACAACTAACAACGGACAACTAACAACGGACAACGGATTTCTATGCAAAACCATATTGTTTTGATTACTGGTGCAAGTAGCGGTATAGGTGCTGCTTGTGCCAAAATTTTTGCTCATGCTGGTGCAAAACTGATTTTAGCAGCACGGCGTTGGGACCGTTTACAACAATTGGCTGATTCCTTAGACATCCCATCTGATAAAATCTATTTATTAGAACTTGATGTGTGCGATCGCTTGGCGGTAGAATCAGCTATTAATAATTTATCCCCTTCCTGGTCAAATATTGATATTTTGATTAATAATGCTGGTTTAAGTCGCGGTTTAGACAAATTATATCAAGGTGACTTTCATGACTGGGAAGAAATGATTGATACTAATATCAAAGGTTTACTGTACCTGACCCGCTACATAGTCCCAGGAATGGTGGAACGGAATTGTGGTCATGTTATCAATATCGGTTCTGTTGCGGGACATCAAACTTATCCTGGTGGTAATGTCTATTGTGGGACAAAAGCAGCGGTTAAAGCTATCTCTGAAGGCTTAAAACAAGACCTTTTAGGAACTCCCGTGCGAGTAACTTCTGTAGACCCTGGAATGGTAGAAACAGAATTTAGTCAAGTGCGTTTTCATGGTGACACAGAACGGGCTAAAAAGGTGTATGAGGGAGTTAAACCTCTAACTCCTGATGATGTGGCTGATGTGATCTTTTTCTGTGCCACTAGGGCGAGTCATGTTAATATTAGTGAAGTCTTATTGATGCCAGTAGACCAAGCGTTAACTTTAGTAAATAGGCGGGTATAAATTTAACTCTCATATTCTTCCAAACTCCGAATGGGAAGGGAGGGAAGTCCTTGACAGTAAAGACCCACCTGTTTCCGTGGGTTATACTGATAATTTCCTATTTTCTATTCTATTATCTGAATCTGAAAACGGGAAAAGAGGATACTGATTTTACTGTCGCAATACCAGTATCCTCTTCATGCTTTTGTAACCGTTTAATAACTTCCTTTTGAGCTTCTACCTCTGCTGAATACTGCCATGATTTCTTACTTTGAATATACGCACTAATCCCTAGAGATTTATCAGAAATCTTACCACCGTTCTGCTCCAACAGGGTTACGAGATTAGGCTTTAATTCTTCCATCTCTTGTTCCAATAAAGCTAATTGCTGTTTAATTTCTCGGTATCTATTAATGTAATTTTCTTCACTGTATCCGAGATCAATTTTTGGTAATTTTTGTTTAGTCAAGTTCATGTTTAGTGGTGGGTCGAACTTCTGGATATACCCTATTTCCCACTCATGTAAATCTTGGTCATCAGTCCAGACCAAGTAACAGATATACTGAACTTTGTTAGCTTTAAAATCTTCAAATTTTTCGTGTTGTGAGTGTCTCTTTCTCAAGCTAGATGTGGATATCCCTATATACCAAATTCTACTAGCTGAGTCAATAGCGAAATAAATACCAGGGGTGTCTGGTAGGTTTTGGTGATCTCCTAAAAGAACTTTACCAAGTTTTTTAATTGAGAAACTAGGAATAAAAGCAGAATCCTCTAACTCAATTTGGTGGTCTAAACCGGTTTGTGTCATTTTTCCCCCTAAGTCCAAGACTATTGGCAAATAGTTTGTTTTTATCGCATCTTACCATGTTTTAATTACTTCTAATTTAGATGAGTATGGAACAAAGGATATTATAATTAATGTTGGGTGATGTTTCTCTGTATCGTATTGTGAAAAGTCCGTCGATATTGAGTAAACTAGATGCGGGATGAAACACCCGCTACCTATACTACAGAAAATTAAGGTGATAACCGCTCGATTTTCCACCCTCCAGCATCTAAACGAGTATATAACAGACGATCATGTAAACGACTTGATCTTCCTTGCCAAAACTCAATTTCCTGGGGAATGACGCGAAAACCACCCCAATGAGGAGGACGAGGAACTTCCTGATTTTGATATACGCGCTCAAATTCTTGTAATTGTGATTCTAAAATATCCCTACTGGCAATCACTTCACTTTGATTAGAAGCCCAAGCACCCAAACGACTATATGCAGGGCGGATTTCAAAATAGCTATCAGATTGTGCCGAGGGAATTTTCTCCACAGTCCCAACAATTCTTACCTGTCGTTCTAGTTCAGCCCACCAAAAAACCAAAGCAGCAAGGGGATTTGCCGTGAGTTCCTGTCCTTTTTGACTATTATAATTAGTAAATAAGACAAAACCCCTTTCATCAAAATCCTTGAGTAGTACCATTCTCGCCGAAGGACGACCATTTGGTGTACAGGTAGCCAAAGTCATAGCATTAGGCTCAGGTAGCTGTGCTGCTAGGGACTGACCAAACCAAATTTTAAATTGTACAAAGGGATTAGAGTCAATTTCCTTTTCACTCAAATCTTGCAAGGTGTAGTCTTTGCGAATATCTGCTATGCTTTTATCCATTTTAATTCTTTCCTGATTCTGTAATTAAATTCCTAGTTATCTAAATTTAGGCTGGTAATGGATAATTAGTCATAAGTCATTGGTCATGGGTCATTGGTAAAAATTATTACCTTTTACTCATTCCCTACCCTTGAAGCCTCCAAAGCCTTGAGGACATAAATTGATCATGAAACTCAACCCGGAAGAGGATTTTAATCCTGATTCCTGATTCCTGTTATAGATTAAATCAGATGCGCCGTTCTGCTTCTCTCCAAACTTTGTTAATTTATGGACTCAGTGGACCAATTATCGCTCTCAATATCTGGTTACTGTCTTTATTATTTCGTTTTTTCCAAAATCCGATTACTATCCTCAGTATTGCTGCAATTCTGGCTTTTTTGCTGAATTACCCAGTCAAATTATTTGAGAAAATCAGAATTACCCGCACTCAAGCAGTAATTATTGTTCTAATACTGACTTTAACATTGTTTATTGTTGTATGTGTTACTCTTGTACCAATGCTAATTGACCAAACCATTCAACTTTTAAATAAGATCCCGGATTGGTTAGCGACTAGTCAAGCTAATTTAGATCACTTAGAAACACTAGCAAAGCAGCGACGTTTATCTGTGGATTTAAAACTAGTAACAAACCAAATAAATGGTAATATTCAAAACTTAGTACAACAAATAGCATCCGGAGCAGTAGGATTTGCTGGAACCCTGTTATCAGGATTACTAAATCTAGTCTTGGTAATTGTTCTAGCCTTTTATATGCTTATATATGGTGATCAAGTTTGGTCTGGGTTAATCAATTTGTTACCATCTAATATTGGTATTCCTTTTAGTAAGTCCTTAGAGTTAAATTTCCAAAACTTTTTCTTGAGCCAATTGTTGCTAGGACTATTTATGGTCATAGCCCTTACGCCTATATTCTTATTTTTGAAAGTCCCATTTGCCTTTTTATTTGCCATTATCATCGGTATTTCTGGATTAATTCCCGTTGTTGGTGCAACTTTAGGTATTGGTTTAGTCACAATGTTGGTATTAATCCAAAATTGGTGGTTAGCTTTCCCAGTCGCTACAATGGCAATTATCATGCAACAAATTAAAGATAATTTATTAGCTCCAAAATTAATGGGTAATTTTATTGGACTTAACCCCCTGTGGATTTTTATCGCTATTTTAATGGGATTTGAAATTGCCGGGTTATTAGGAACATTGGTTTCTGTACCAATTGCTGGAACTATAAAAGGCACGATAGATGCTATCAAAAGCAATAATAATATCTCAAATTTTCGGGTTAATTACGGCTCAGAATTTGAAAGAAATGAATAAGTTAATTAATGGATCATTAGTCAGTTTTCAGTAGAACCCTTCCAAACTTGTTACTTAGGATATGTTACCATAACAACAATTTTTAATGCCAACCCACTTATATCAAATTTTGGATTCATGGATGCAGTTGAATTATTAGAAACAATTACACACTTGATTAAGCAGGCTGAAAAGGGGGAAATTGACCCTTGGGACGTGCGAGTTATTGAGGTGATTGATCATTACTTGGAATTAATGTCACCAGAAGCAAGAACTATCAGGGGCTATGAAAGTGATTTGTCTCAATCTGGACAGGCATTTTTATCAGCATCAAAGCTTGTATTATTCAAAGCCAACACATTAATTCAACTATCAACAGTATATAATACCCTAGAAGAAGTTGTAGATGATACACTATTAACAATAGAAGATGGATTATTGTCTCCTGGCCACCCCGTGCAATTGGAGCAACGCTTGCGTCGTCGTCCAGCGGCTATGCCACCCCCAAAACGTCGGGTAACTTTGCAAGAGTTAATCAACCAATTGCAAATTATGGCCAGCCAGCTAAAACTCGTAGAAAAAGTTGATAAACCTAAACGGCTCAAGCGCCAGTCTAGTGTCCAAACCATGCGGGAAGCTCTAGAATTGGCGCACCAAGAAAATTTAACAGAAGTCGCGTTAGAAATAGAGCAGGTGCTACATGGTGCTGCTCAAGAGCAGAATTTAGAGAAACCATGTTGGAACCTAGAACAACTGATAGATTTGTGGATACAGACAAAGCAACTCAAAAAACATGGCTCTGGTCATGAATCGGAATACGGTAACATGATTAGCGTTTTTTGGGCTTTACTGCTGCTGTCGGCTCAATCGAAGGTGGAACTATTTCAACAAGAATTTTACCAGGAAATTCAAATCCGCTTACCTACTTAAAGGCAGGAAGCAGGGGGGGACTTCTATCTATTCCCAATGACCAATGACCAATAACTAAGGAATAAAATTTTATGAAAGCGATGATTCTTGCAGCGGGAAAAGGTACTCGTATCCGCCCCATCACATATACAATTCCTAAACCAATGATTCCCATACTGCAAAAGCCAGTCATGGATTTTTACTGGAGTTATTACGTCAACATGGTTTTGACGAAATAATGGTCAATGTTAGCCATTTGGCGGAGGAAATAGAAAGTTATTTCCGTGATGGTCAGCGGTTTGGGGTGCAGATTGCTTATTCTTTTGAAGGTAAAATTGATGATGACGGTAAACTGGTGGGGGAAGCTATCGGTTCGGCTGGGGGTATGCGTCGGATTCAGGATTTCTCACCGTTTTTTGATGATACGTTTGTAGTATTGTGTGGTGATGCTTTAATTGACTTAGATTTAACTGCGGCGGTAAAGTGGCATAAATCCAAGGGAGCAATCGCTACTATCATCACCAAATCTGTTCCCAAGGAAGAAGTTTCTAGCTATGGTGTGGTAGTTACTGACGAGGATAACCGCATTCAAGCTTTCCAAGAAAAACCAACCGTTGAAGAAGCTCTTAGCACTAATATCAATACAGGTATTTATATCTTTGAACCAGAGGTGTTTAAGTATATACCCTCTGGAGTAGAGTATGATATTGGTAGCCAGTTATTTCCTCAATTAGTGGCAGATAATGCCTCTTTTTACGCCATTCCCATGGATTTTGAATGGGTAGATATTGGTAAAGTTCCTGATTACTGGCGAGCAATTCGTGGGGTTTTATCAGGGGAAATCAAAAATGTACAAATCCCTGGACATGAGGTAGCTCCTGGTATTTTTACTGGGTTAAATGTATCTGTAAATTGGGATAAAGTTGATATTAGTGGACCTGTTTATATTGGGGGAATGACCAAAATTGAAGATGGAGCAAAAATTATTGGACCTTCGATGATTGGTCCAAATTGTTGGATCTGTAGTGGAGCTACTGTAGATAATAGTGTAATTTTTGAATGGTCGCGGTTAGCTCCAGGAGTTCGCTTGGTAGATAAGTTGGTGTTTGGGCGTTACTGTGTAGATAAGACGGGAGCATCTATTGATGTCCAAGCTGCGGCTTTAGATTGGCTGATTACTGATGCTCGTCAAACTCGACCTTCCGAAATACCTTTAGAACACCAAGCGATCGCTGAATTACTGGGAGCAAACTCAATTTAGTCAGTTGTTCTTTGTCAGTTGTCAGTTGTTCTTTGTCCGTTGTAATTTGCTACTAACCAATGACCAATGACCAATGACCAATGACCAATGACCACTGACCAATGACCACTGACCACTGACCAATGACCAATGACTATTAACTATTCAAGTAAGTATACCGTTGTAAACTTTGCTCGTAAGTTTGTAGTA
>B570J13874_100069_pt1 | contig 20662 bp, 24 predicted proteins | sample LakMenEpi23Jul08_FD_13874 | JGI IMG/M metagenome (IMG submission 13874)
ATCCTATGGACTTAGATACAGATTTGGGACCATTGGCAACTTTTGATATTCTCCAAGAATTAGACGAACAAGTTAAAAAAGCCGTTAAAAGTGGTGGAAAAATCCTCACAGGTGGACATCCTTTAACAGAAATGCCAGGGAACTTTTACCCGCCAACAATTATCATAAATATTCCTGTAGATACACCAATTGCTCAAGAAGAATTTTTTGGTCCTGTGGCATTATTATTCCGAGTTCCTGATATTGAAGCGGCCATTAAACTAGCTAATGATACTCCCTTTGGTTTAGGTGCAAGTGCATGGACAACAAATACAGAAGAACAAAATCACCTAATTCAGGAAATTGAAGCCGGAGCAGTATTTATTAACAGCATGGTCAAATCTGATCCTCGTTTACCTTTTGGGGGAATTAAGCGTTCTGGCTACGGACGAGAATTAAGTATTCAAGGTATTCATGAATTTGTCAATGTAAAAACTATTTGGGTCAAGTAAAGGGAACATAGTATTTTTTCTCTGTGTTCTCCGTGCCTCCGTGGTTCGTTATTAGAAACTTAGAAATTTAGTGAAATAGTAATCACCAATCACCAAAATTATGAATACCGCAGAATTATTAGTACAGTGTTTAGAAAATGAAGGAGTTCAATATGTTTTTGGACTTCCTGGAGAGGAAAATCTGCACGTTTTAGAAGCTTTAAAAACATCATCAATTCAATTTATTACCACCCGTCATGAACAGGGTGCAGCATTCATGGCCGATGTTTATGGTAGATTAACAGGAAAAGCCGGAGTCTGTCTTTCTACTCTTGGACCAGGGGCAACTAATTTAATGACAGGAGTAGCAGATGCTAATTTAGATGGTGCGCCATTAGTAGCAATTACAGGCCAGGTGGGAACAGATAGAATGCACATTGAATCCCATCAATATTTAGATTTGGTGGCTATGTTTGCCCCAGTTACTAAGTGGAATAAACAGATTGTTAGACCGAGTATTACACCTGAAGTTGTCAGAAAAGCTTTCAAAAGATCACAAACAGAAAAACCCGGTTCTGTACATATTGACTTACCAGAAAATATAGCCGCTATGCCCGTAGAAGGCAAACCTTTAAATAAGGATAATAGTGAAAAAACCTATGCTTCCTTTGCTAGTATTCGTGCTGCTGCTGCGACAATTTCCCAAGCAGTTAATCCCATTATTTTAGTAGGAAATGGTGCAATTAGGGCTAAATCTAGCGACGCTGTCACCCAATTTGCTACCCAAATGAATATTCCTGTTGTAAATACTTTTATGGGTAAAGGAGTAATTCCCTATACTCATCCTTTAGCACTTTGGTCTGTGGGATTACAACAACGAGATTTTATTACCTGCGGTTTTGATAATACAGATTTAGTTATAGCTATCGGCTATGATTTAATTGAATTTTCTCCCAAAAAATGGAACCCTGAAGGGACTATTCCTATTATTCATGTAGCAGCAACTTCTTCAGAAATTGATAGTAGTTATATTCCCCAAGTAGAAATAGTGGGAGATATTTCTGATTCTTTGAATGAGATATTAAAATTAGCAGATAGACATAATAAACCCAATCCCTATTCTATCGGCTTACGTGCTAATATTCGGGATGATTATGAAGAATACGCTAAAGATGATGAATTTCCTATTAAACCGCAAAAATTAATTTATGATTTGCGGCAAGTTATGGGACCAGATGATATTGTGATTTCTGATGTTGGTGCACATAAAATGTGGATTGCTAGACATTATCATTGTCATAGTCCCAATACTTGCATTATTTCTAATGGTTTTGCAGCCATGGGTATTGCTATTCCTGGTGCATTAGCAGCCAAATTAGTCTATCCCAATCGTAAAGTTGTCGCTGCTACTGGTGACGGTGGTTTTATGATGAATTGTCAAGAATTAGAAACAGCTTTGCGAGTAGGAACACCATTTGTGACTTTGATTTTTAATGATGGTGGCTATGGTTTAATTGAGTGGAAACAAGAAAATCAATTTGGAGCAGGTAATTCATCTTTTGTCCATTTTGGTAATCCTGATTTTGTCAAATTTGCCGAAAGTATGGGATTAAAAGGTTATCGAGTGGAATCTGTAGCAGACTTTGTTCCCCTACTTAAAGAAGCGCTCGCGCAAGATGTTCCAGCGGTGATAGATTGTCGGGTAGATTATCGAGAAAATCGCCGTTTTACCAAAAAAGCCGGTGAGTTAAGCTGCGAAATTTAAATCATTGTAGGGTAGGTATTTTCCCAATCTTGAAATCCTATCCCACAATCTCAGATATCCTGAATACGGAGCGGTTTAGCAGTGCTAAATCTCCACAAATCTAGGTCTTTATTGATTTTATTTATTGTGGTTCTTTAGCACTTGTTATGCTAATAACTGTGTATTCTCAATTAGGGTTAACACAATACAAAGAATTAGGGTCTTTGTAATTTCGATGAGTTGCTTTCTTCAATGATTCAGCCTTGTGTTTTTGTTGACAATATTCATCCAAATTAAGGCCTACTGAACGAATATCGTCTGAAGGACTCTGCATAAATATACCAGAATCATAAAATCTTGTCAAATCTACTACAATGGTAATTATCAAATTATTCAATAATATAAAAGAGAATTTATGTATTTTACCTTGATTTTTTCTACCCTTAAATACTCCTGCTGGTAGTCCCCACAGGGATCTTAATTAAATAGACACTCTATACCAAATTTCTAGAAAGTTTTGCTTCTGTACTTAGTCCAAATTGGAAAAACTTTGATTTGTAGATTTGTAGGTTGAGTTGAAGTATAAAAACCAACAAAGCAGTAAATAGACTAAGAAAAAAATTAGAATCTGTGCAACAAACAGCACAGATTTTTCTAACTGAAAGTGTTATTTATAAGTAAATCAAAACTTAGATTTTTTCACCTTCCCCCATAAACTAATTTATATTTTGACTATTTTTTTCTAACAACAATCAAAATCATTTTGACAAATTAATAAAATTGGGGATTACTTTTACAGGATGCTATTTTCCCAACTTCTATGCAAATTTGTCAAAATCCCAATTGTTCCAACCCCTTCAACCCGAAAACCGCTACATATTGTCTCAGTTGTCAAGAAAATAACTTTGGAGAAACCCTAAGAAATCGTTACCGGGTTTTGAGGTTATTAGGTGAAGGTGGATTTAGCAGAACCTACGCTGCTGAAGATGTAGATAGACTGAATGCACCTTGTGTAATTAAGCAATTTTTCCCCCAGGTTCAAGGAACTGGACAACGTGCTAAAGCTGCGAAATTTTTCAAAGAAGAAGCTTTTAGATTGTATGATTTGGGAGAAAATCACTCTCAAATTCCGCGACTTTTGGCTTATTTTGAACAGGGTTCTAGTTTATATTTAGTGCAGGAATTTATAATTGGTAAAACTCTTCTAGAGGAACTACAAAATCAAGCTTATTCTGAAACAGAAATTAGGCAACTTTTAGCTGATTTATTACCAGTTTTGGATTTTGTTCACAAACATAATGTCATTCACCGTGATATTAAACCAGAAAACATTATTCGTCGAGATAGTGATAAAAAACCCGTATTAATTGATTTTGGAGGTGCAAAACAAGTTACTCAAACTAGTTTAGCTAGACAAGCAACTGCTATTTATACTCTTGGTTATGCACCAATAGAACAAATGGCCGGTTTTGCTTGTCAAGCAAGTGATTTATATGCTTTGGGTGTAACTTGTGTACGGTTATTAACTCAAGATTTACCATTTCAGGATGATTATGGACAACTTCAAGATCATCTTTATGATGCTATGAATGCTAAATGGTTATGGACAGAAAGATTGCAAATCAAAAGAATTAATATTAGTGAAGAATTAAGGCAGATTCTAGATAAATTACTCCAACATTTTGCTAATGATAGATATCAGTCAGCAATGGATATTTTAGATGCTTTAAACTCTCCTAAATCTCCCGTAGTTATCAAATTTTCTCCCTTTACTCAACAAGCATTAATACCACCACCTCCCGAACTTCCTGCAAAAATTACTGTTCCCTTACCTCCCTTATACAATTTCGATTTTTATGTGATTACTGTAGATACTTCTGGGAGAGAAGTTAACAGAGATAGACGCAATACTAAATATTTTGCAGAAGAATTAGGCAGAAATACAACTTTGGAAATGGTATCAATTCCTAGTGGACATTTTATCATGGGTTCTCTCAGTTGTGAAGGTGATGATGATGAACGTCCTCAACATCAAGTTATAGTTCCACCATTTTTTATGGGAAAATATCCTATTACACAATTACAATGGAGAACCGTAGTAGCTTTACCTCAAATTAAACAACCATTGCACCCCAATCCATCAAAATTTAAAGGTGCAAATTTGCCAGTAGAAAATGTTTCTTGGTATGAAGCTGTAGAATTTTGTGCAAGATTATCAGTCAAAACTGGAAGACAATATCGTTTACCCAGTGAAGCTGAATGGGAATATGCTTGTCGTGGGGGAACTACCACATCTTTTCATTTTGGAGAAACAATTACTTCCGATTTAATTAACTGTAGTGGTAGCGATACTTATTCTGTCGAACCTAAAAGTAGATTTCGTAAAGAAACAACAAATGTTGGTTATTTTGAAGTCGCTAATGCTTTTGGTTTATATGATATGCACGGTTTAGTCTGGGAATGGTGTGCAGATCCTTGGCATAATAATTATCATGGTGCACCTACAAATGGTAGTGTATGGGAAGATGGAGGTGATAAACATCGTCGGGTTTTAAGAGGTGGTGCATGGAATTTTAGCGCTGAACTTTGTCGCAGCGCTAGTAGAAGTTGGAATGAAGCAGATGGTGGTTTAAGAATTTGTGGTTTTCGGGTAGTATTTTCTGGTTAAAATGGTAGAAATTAACCACTTATTAAAAACACCTGAAAACCTAATTTCATCTGCTTTATTAATTGTTGATTTAGATTAGTGTCGTAGCACCTAATTAATCTAAATTAAATTCCACAAACTCCGGTAATCCTGGATATATCATATTTCGATCTACGGCGGAGAAGATCTTATTATTAGTATCAGCAGAATGTAAACAGCGACAAACTAATTGGGCAACATCCGCACGATGAATAGTACCAACAATTCGATGATCTTCGGTAATAATTCCGTTGTTGGTTGCCGGTTCTGATTTTAAACCACCAGGACGAATAATTGTATAGTTAAGTCCGCTGGAAATTAAATATTGTTCGGCTTTTTCCTTTTCAATTAAAACTGGTTTGAGAACTTCTAAAGCTTGAGGAGGTAAAGCTACAACACTATTACCACTACCGATAGAAGTCACCAAAATAAACTTTTGAACTCCTGCTTTAATTGCCACATCAATGAGGTTTTTATTGCCAATATAATCAGGTTTAATATCATCCGTAGGTAAGCCTCCTAATGTACTGATAACAGCTTTAATAGGTTCATTTCCTAAAATTGCCTGTTCAACATCAGTTATATTTAAGGCATCTCCTAAAGTTGGATGAATACCCATTGCTTTTAGTTCCATAGCAGCGGATTCTGTTCTTAAGAGTGCCTTAACCTGAATTTGTTGTGCTGTCAAATATTTAGCGATTTCTTGACCAACACCGCGACTAGCGCCAGCTAGAAAAATGTAAGATGAGATTGACATAATTAGTCTACAAAAAAGATGCTATGTTTATATTTAACACAAAACTGTCATTTTAAAATGGAACTATTTCAAATACAAAAGTACCAATTAGACGTTCATCAATATAAACTTCTATTTGATGTTTACCCAAAGGATCTCCAGGAGAAATAGTCCAAAAATTTTCAATTACACCATTAATAGGTATTACTGTACGCTGAGAAATCGCTGTTTTTCCATCTGCTGATATTGAGAAATTTTTATGATCTTCTGTTATCCAAGTTTCTGGATATTTTGGTAAGGTCAAAACTTCACGCCATTTTACTTCACCTTGATAGTTATCAATTGTAATTCTCCAACCATAAGCATCACCTTCTTTTAAGGGAACTTTAGTTGTTGGGAAAAAATTGACCTTTCCTGATGAATTAATTATCCTAACCCCAAATTCACTTTTATTAACGAATATTTGCTGATTAATAATTGACTGATTATCATTTATTGTCCTAGCAACTAAAGCCATTACAGGCTTATTAACAACTGGATCTATCATGGGAAATATCAAAGACAACGAAACCAATAAAACCCGAAAATTTATAATTTCCATAAATTTTTTCTGGTAAATAAGTAGGATATAAAATTTATATATCCTACTTAAAAAAGTGTTTTTGGCAATAGTTAATCTTCGTCAAGTGCAGGTAAAATTTCTTCAAACTGCCATAATTGCTCCTTATTTTCCAGAAACCAAATTCGAGTTTCTGTAGTTAACTTACCCCAAATAAAATCAACAGGAACATGGGGAGAAGCATATTGAAATTCTTCACCAATAATTCTGAGATTATCCTCTATATTTTGAGGAATACCAAAATCTTCCCAATTAATTCTCACATTTCTACCAGTAACCCCCGCAGTGGGATCAAAAATTAATTGTGCGGCTCTAATTAGGTCAGCAAAGTGTTGTGGTTTCAGTCCAATTAGTTCTTGGATTTGAGGTGACTTTTGAGGTTCTTGAGACATTTTCGCTGGAGTTGTGTAAATGTGCAATTTAAAGAATTTACTACCAGAGATGACCCCACTAGCTCCATTTTAGCTCAGAAAATTCTCAGAAAATCAGTATTCTCAGATTAATTATTTAATTCCTGTTAAAGCTGTAACTGCGACTACAGATATTAGCATTTGATCATTTTTATCGTTGACAATCAGCATGGTTAAACTTCAACTACTATAACCATACTGATAATATGCGCGTTTTTACTATAAAAATACCTGCTACTTGCTGCTTATTAGTGTTTTATTAGCTACTATCTGCCAGGGTTTATATTTAACTAGTGTTCAGTCAAGAAAGTGTCACTCTCTACACTAGCTATTTCACTTTAAAAGAGATATCTTTAGTGAATGCAAGGAGTGATACCAATTCACTTTATATTTGTTACAAGTTCCTTAGCACTATTTATACTTTTTGTTATCTTAGTTGCGGGTTTTAAATGTCACAAAAATAGTGAATTGGTAAAAAGTTATACGGGGAAACGCTTGGGTTAAACAACTCAGGCGTTTTTTATGTGTAACATAGTTATATTTGTATAAGCATTAGTAACTTACTTATGTCTAATAATACAACTAGTTTGATATGGGCAAAAATTTTGATGGTCACAAAACGCCAATCAATAACTTAGGAAGTATTGTGGAGATAGAGGTTTTGTGGCTTAATTAGATATGGAAACTGAGGAACTAAAACGGCGTTATCTTGCAGGTCAAAGATATTTTGTTTCTGCTAATTTAATCAAAGCTAAATTAATTAATGTCTATTTACCAGGGATTAATTTATGGGGAGCAGATCTAAGCGAGGCTAATTTAGCTAAGGCTAAACTTTGGGGAGCAGATTTAAGTAGGGCAAATTTAGCACAGGCAAATTTAACTAGAGCAAATCTATCTGGTGTCAATCTCACTGAAGCGAATCTGCGCGGTACTAAACTGCATTATACTAAATTATATGGAGCGAATTTACATGGTGCATATTACGATGAAAGCACGAAATTTCCTAGAAATTTTGATCCTGTTAGTCACAATATGCAAAAGTTGTAATTAAGCTGTTACGCAGCTAAAGTTAATAATCCTAAAATAGTTAGGGCTTGTGGTGCGGGCTTCTTGCCCGCTAGACTTATACAAGTCAAATGCACAGCAGCTTAATTAGGAATCATCATTATTAAATAGACCATACACCGAACTGCGCGGTACTGGTAACGGTACAGCCAATAAACTCAAATTGAGAACATGACCACCTACAACTAAATAAACAGGTTCACAAATTCTCCCTAATTGTCGAACTAAAGCCCCCAGACGGTCACGGAATTTGCGCCCCAGAGGATAAGCTGGAACTACACCCCAACCAGTTTCTTCCGCCACAAATATAATATCAGCCTCAACTAACGGTAAAATATTTAAGAACTCTATTATTCTATTTTCCCAATCTAGATCATCATCTTCCAGAAAATTAGCCACCCAAGTTCCTAAAGAATCAACCAACAGGCAAGTATTCGGCTGAGATTGAGCTAAAGTAGCAGTCAATTCTACAGGTACAGAGAGAGTTATCCAATCTGGAGGACGGCGCTGTTGATGTTTTTGAATCCGCTGCTGCCATTCTAAATCATCTGGATTTTGTCTAGCTGTGGCAATGTACACCACAGTTTTTTGCGAGTTTATTGCCAAATCCTCTGCCCATTCACTTTTACCACAACGGGCTGCACCTGTCACCAAAATCACTTTACTCATCATATAATGTTTAAAAAGGAAGAATACACAAGTTAAATAAAGTATCCCCACAGGAAAGCCAACTAAATTTACCAATTTGAGAAAAATTCCGTCTGTGGTTCTGAATTCTTTCTTGGCCAAGACCATAAATTCTAGGATATTTTTATGAAAGCAGGACTAAAACGAATAGAGGCCACGCTACATGATTTGAAAACTCGTAATGATGATACCATCACAGAAATAGGTGAGGAAACAAAACGCTCTTTCTCCTTTCGCATTAGTGTTCGTCCCCAGGAATCTACAGAAAGTTCTCAAGGTAGGGAAGAAGTCCATAATACCAATTTAGATACAGATCAAGAAAGTTCTGTAACTGCAGAGGAAATAAATTTTCCTCACCATGATTCAGTCCCAGTTTTTCCGTCCCGAAGGAATGGAGAAAAAACCCCAACTCTTCCTAAATTTAAAACTCCTTCCTTTAGTAATCATCGTCACTGCGCTAATCCAGCGCTGGCCATGAATATGCTCCAAGAAATTCAAGAAAAAGTTGCGAGTTGGCAAATAGAACTACAAAAAATAGTACAGCAAATTCAGGATATTTACTTAGAAGGACAAATTATTGATGGTTGGTTAGAATCCAATGTCCAAGAATCAGAAACAGTTGGAACAGCTACCCTCCGCCATGCTGAAGTAGCTCGGTTAATGAACTATATAGAAGAAATTTGCGCCAATGATGAAAAAGAATCATCTAAAATGCTACATACTGACTATAAACTATGTGGAGTAGATGCGGTTGGTCAGGTATGGTCGCGCCCCTGTCCTGTCGAACAAGTCCCTAGTGTGAGTATAGCGATCGCTCGTCACCAAAGATTACGACAATTGTTAGGAAGAAAACAAAGCATAGAAAATCGTTTAAGTCAATTAGCGGAAACCTTAGTTATGTTGCATAGTTATATCCAGCAAGGTTAAAACTATGACAGCCAAAAATGACGGAAAATGCAGTAGACATGAAATAAAAACTATGCTATAATAGTGGTAGACTGTGAAATTTTATCCACAAAAACCATGCAGCTTAAACGCTGGGAGTCCCCACGTCAAGAAGGCAGAAACGACAAAGGCCGAGGTGGTTCTGCGAGAAAACGGCAACTAAAAAAACAAAGACAGATGCTCAGAAAGAAACTCAAAGAAAATCAACAGCCAAATGATCATCATAACAACAACGGGGGAAAAGTTCAACTTTCCCCTATTTTTTGGCCTTTTTTCCTCAATAGCCTGATTAGGCATATTGCTGTACTAAACTAATTTTGTCCGAGCCGCAAATTTGCGTTTTGCCTAAATTCCAGTGCCAAAAAGAACAGTGCTATCGATAACAGGGATCGCATCTGTTTCCTAGGGTACAGGAGTGGCATTATAATCAACTGTAATGCTTTGTAAAGCTGCTTCGCCATTAATTGTAGCAGTAAAGGTAGAAGTTTGCCCTGCGTTTAGACTAAAGGAATGTCCAAGCCTTAAAGGTTGTGTTAGTCAAGGTAGAACCAAAAGCGAAGCATTGATAAATATTAAAGAAGTTATTACAGGCTATATTGCTACTTTAGAAACAAATGGCCTACCTATTCCATAAGTTTTTTACTTGACTATCGGACAAAATTATCCGATTATTGCATAATGAAAGGAAGTGAATTTATTAGAAAGGTAAAAAAACTAGCAAAAGAGCGTAGTATCGAATCTTACGTTGATCAAAAACGTGGGAAAGGAAGCCATGTAACACTCTATTTTGGAGATAACTTGACTATAGTTCGCAACCCCAAAGATGAACTAAAAACTGGTACTTTCAAAGCCATGTTAAATCAGTTGGGAATCGAAGAACATGAAATTTAACACCAGGATTATTATGACTCGATTTGTATATCCAGCCTTATTGACTACCGATGAAAAAGATGGTGGCTTTGTAGTGACATTTCGTGATTTACCCGAAGCCATTACTCAAGGTAACTCCTTGGAAGAAGCACTCAATGAAGCTGCTGATTGTTTAGAAGAAGCTATAGCCCTGCGGATTGATGATAAACTAGAAATTCCCCAACCATCACCACCAGAAAATCAAGAATATTTAGTAGCAGTACCAGCACAAACAGCACTAAAAGCGGCATTATATCTAGTCATACGTGAAAAAGGTATGAGTAAAGTCCAACTTGCTGCTACTCTTAATATCCATGAAAAGGAAGTAAGACGGATTTTAGATCCTCACCATGCAACAAAGTTATCTACCATAGAAAGGACATTGTCCGCACTCGGTCAACGAATTGAATTACAGATCACCGCCAAATAGAAGATACAACGCATTCCATTTGCATGAGGTACGCTATTAGCGGGCAAGATGCCCGCACTACAAGGGTTTTATCATTAATATTTGATTTTTAACCTTTTTGAGTATATTAGTAAGAAGTTAAAGTAATAATGGCTAACGCAACAATTACTACAAAAGGGCAAGTAACTATACTCAAAGAAATTAGGGATTATCTCAATAATGAAAAAGGATTTAATTGTGTTTAGTTATTTCCATAGCTAAACACAAAAAACAGGGAAACTCTAAAGCCTCCCAGTTTGTTTTTGTAGGGGCATAGCCTCGCTATACCCTATTTATGACTGAGAAAGATTAAACTTTAGCAGCCGCTCTCATTACTAATTCGCCCTTAGCATACTTAGCAGCAAAATCTTCTAAAGAAACTTGCTTAATTTTGCTTGCATTACCAGCAGTACCGAATTGTACATAACGGTCAGCACAAACCTTTTGCATATATTTAATAGAAGGCTTGAGGAAGTGACGAGGATCAAATTCCTTAGGATTAGCAGCCAAAGCTTCACGCACAGCCGCAGTAATCGCTAACCGATTATCAGTGTCAATATTTACCTTGCGTACACCACTCTTAATACCTTTTTGGATTTCTTCCACAGGTACACCGTAGGTTTCAGGAATTTCGCCACCATATTGGTTAATTAGGGCCAACAAATCTTCAGGTACAGAAGAAGAACCGTGCATAACCAAATGGGTATTAGGTAAACGACGGTGAATTTCTTCAATGCGGCTAATAGCTAAAATTTCGCCGGTGGGTTTGCGGGTAAACTTATAAGCGCCGTGACTAGTACCGATAGCAACAGCCAAAGCATCTACTTGAGTTGCTTCTACGAAGTCAACAGCTTCATCGGGGTCAGTTAATAGTTGAGAATGGTCAAGAGTACCTTCAAAACCATGACCGTCTTCAGCTTCACCAGCGCCAGTTTCTAGAGAACCCAAACAGCCCAATTCACCTTCAACGCTGACACCCAAAGAGTGCGCGACGTTGACAACTTCGCTGGTAACTTTAACATTATATTCAAAGCTGGCAGGAGTTTTAGCATCAGCTTCCAAAGAACCATCCATCATGACACTGGTGAAGTTGTTCTTAATGGCTGAGTAGCAGGTAGAAGGAGCATTACCATGATCTTGGTGCATGACAATGGGAATTTCTGGGTAGGTTTCTACAGCCGCCAAAATCAGGTGGCGCAAGAAGTTCTCCCCTGCATAATTACGAGCACCGCGAGAAGCTTGTAAAATCACAGGACTGTCTGTTTCAGTCGCGGCTTTCATGATTGCCTGAATCTGCTCCAAGTTGTTAACGTTAAAAGCGGGAATGCCATAACCGTGTTCAGCAGCGTGATCCAATAGCAACCGCATAGGTACAAGCGCCATATATATTCCTCCTAATTTGGGTATCAGCTGATCAATTTAATAGAAGCGTAATCTTTATTTTAATGTAATTTTTACGCTCATCTTCAGGTTTCTTTCAACTTACAGAAAATTATAACTAGTAGTGGTTGCCTATTTAGAAAAACTTTGTAGACTGACATGATCGATCTATGTAAGAATTAAGTTAATTCAATACCAAGTATTGGAGCGGGCCTAGGGCTAGGTTATATATAGGATTAAATCAAGGATCAGGAGAAATTGATGAATAGTTGTATTTTAATGGCAGAAATTTACGATGATCCCCAACTGCGTCATACACCAGATGGGTTAGAAATTACGGAAATGATTGTTCATGTAGCGGGAGTAAAACCGGATGATCCTTCCCACCCTTTAAAGGTCGTAGGTTGGGGAAATTTAGCTAAAGAGATTCATCAAAGTTATCATCAGGGCGATCGCGTGATCATTGAAGGACGCTTAGGCATGAATACAATTGATCGTCCCGAAGGATTTAAAGAAAAACGCGCAGAATTGACAGTACAAAAGATTCACGCCATTGGACAGGGTAATTATACCAGTTCACCAGCAGCAGTGATGAGAACCACATCGGTCAATGAACCGCCCGCAGCACAGTCAAACTATGTCCCTACGAATAATTATGAATCAAACCACCCGCAATCAGCCCCAGTTACCCAGGTAGCAGCCTCTCAACCGACATACCAACCCCCTGCACCTGTTCAGTCTCCATCCCCTGTAGGAGTTGGTCCAGAACCAGATCCAGATGATATCCCATTTTAGTCAGCAAGGGATGGGGTAGTTAATTGCTCTAATATGAAGGTAAGATAGCATAGTGGGGTTAATCGTATTCAACTGCGATATCAAATACTTAACCGCTCTATGCTTTATTTGGAGCTATATACGGCTAATTATCCCATAATTGTCGCTATATTGGTGAAATTATCCAAAGAGAGATAACTGGTAAATTTACACAATGAAATAAATAATGACATAAATATTTATATTTTTAAAATAGTATCTGTATTTTCAACTAACCGCAAATATCCTATACTGAACTTGCCTGTGAACTGCTGAATATCCCATTTCTGTACTTCTGAATTCCTAAAATTATGGCGATTATCTCCTCCAAAAAACAGTCTCCAGAACCTAATGGAGAAGCGAAAAAACAACGGGAATTAGCCAAAGTACCTCCCGCAGAAAATCTGTTACAATCAGCGGCTGCTATTAATGAACAAGGAAAACCAGAAGAGAGTATTCGTCCTCAACGATTTGCTGATTACATTGGCCAGAAGGATTTAAAGGATGTTTTAGATATAGCAATTAAAGCAGCTAAATCTAGGGATGAAGTTATGGATCATTTGCTGTTGTATGGACCTCCAGGTTTAGGAAAAACTACAATGGCGATGATTTTAGCATCAGAAATGGGGGTAAATTGTAAAATTACCAGTGCTCCAGCTTTAGAACGACCACGGGATATTGTCGGGTTATTGGTAAATCTGAAACCAGGAGATGTGCTATTTATAGATGAAATTCATCGTTTGTCACGGATGACAGAGGAGATTCTGTATCCAGCCATGGAGGATTATCGTTTAGATATTACCGTGGGTAAGGGCCCTAGCGCCAGAATTAGAAGTATAGCTTTATCTAAATTTACCTTAGTGGGGGCGACAACTCGCGTCGGAGCTTTAACTTCTCCCCTACGCGATCGCTTTGGCTTAATTCAAAAGTTGCGTTTTTATGAAGTGGAGGAACTGACAAGGATTGTTATTCGTACCGCTGAATTATTACAAACCGCAATTAAACTAGATGGAGCTACAGAAATAGCTAAACGTTCACGAGGAACGCCGAGAATTGCGAATAGATTACTAAAACGAGTCCGTGATTATGCGGTAGTAAAGTCCTTTGCGGAAATTAATGAAACTGTAGCAGCAGAAGCATTACAACTATTCCAAGTTGATCCCTGTGGATTAGATTGGACAGATAGAAAAATGCTCAGTGTAATAATTGAAAACTTTAATGGTGGTCCGGTAGGTTTAGAAACCATTGCTGCTACCACTGGGGAAGATACCCAAACCATTGAAGAAGTTTATGAACCGTATTTAATGCAAATAGGTTATTTAAGTCGGACACCAAGAGGGAGAATAGCGACTAAAGCAGCATATCAACACATGGATTTTAAGCCTCCTAATGAGCAATTATCATTACTCTAGAGGATAGACAAAAGGAAAATTCTTAACTCCCTAATACTTACTTATGAGTTAAAATATCATTGAAATCACACAAATAATTGAATATATGACTACAGAAATATCTGATCAACTATACCCAAAATTGACTCAAATATTTGCTACAGTGTCATTAACAGCCTTAGCAAGCCTTGCGTCCATGGGTTAACCTAGTTACGCTGGAGGTAATAAATTCTATTGTGCCGCAGAAGGTGGACAATATTTTACCTTTACCCGTACAGAAGTCGGTCAAAACCGCAATATGGTAGTTACAATTTAGTTTATAGCAATTCCACTGTCAGAGGCATGAGTGGGGGATGTTAAATCCCAAGGGTGAGTTGATAGGTATTCGTGGCAGAGGTGATGAATATAACAATAGGAATAGAGATATATTATTGATTTTGTCTTCTTTGCTCATTTCTTCTAATTAATCAATTAAAGATAGAGCCGCCTTTAGGTTGCTAGAAACCACTAATTCTCTGAGTTTTAGTAATTCTTCCATGATTTGCTCTCTCCTTGAAGTTTGCTATTTATAGCATAGCGCTGATAACGCGATTGATGGAATGAAGGACAAAGCCAAAAACTTCATCCTTCATATTTTTGACCAACTATTGCCATTTTTCTATAATGTCCGCTTCTGTGTATTCGGGAAGATGATCATTTTCTAAACCTCTCATGGCCTGTTCAAGAGAAAATTGATTCCATTCTTGATTTTCTGTATTATTCCTATATGAGAACAGAGTATTATAAAGTGTTAGTCTTTCTTCTTGCAATACTTCTCGAACTATCTCCTTAATCAAGGCTTTAATTTCTTGGGTTTCCATGATTTGACCTTTTATATCGTCAGTAATTATCCGAACTTGATATTATTCTTTATCGTCAAAATTAACATCTTGATAAATGTCTACTAAACTAATTTCAAAATCAAGATATTGCAACTTAACAATATCATCTTCAGATTTATATTCTCTAAAAATCCATTCTCCCTCATTAGTTTTGCTATAGTGCATCACTTGATATTGATTTTGTTCTACTAAAACATATTCTTTAAATTGGGGAATAGAACGATAAAAAGTAAATTTATCACCTTGGTCATAATTTTTTGTAGACTTGGATAAAACCTCAACAATTAATAAAGGATTAGTAATAGTAGTGTTATTTTTACTTGTATAACTAGCCTGACCATCAGTTACAATTACATCAGGATAAGTATATTCTTTAAATTGTGGAATCCATAAACGCATATCTCCCATAAAAACTTCATATTTTTTGCGTCTCATGGCATATAGTAAAATCGCCGCAATAGCTAGTGTAATTTTATTATGATTACCAGTTCCCCCAGTCATAGGAATAATTTCTCCATCCCGATATTCGCTTTTATAAAGTGCTTTTTCTTCTAATTCTAAATATTCTTCAGGGGTGTAAATATGTTTGCAAGTTTGTATTTGCATATTATTCTCCTTGATTTTGTTTATTAATTGTAGATAGTTAATAAGTTCGCGCTTTATTTAATTAGAAATAAGATTTAATGCCTGTTTAATAATTAATTCTTGATCTACCATATTTCTTAAGGTTAATTCATCATAAATTCCGCCAAAAGCTTCTAAAGAAGCATTATCTAAAGCTCTATTATAAGCTCCTGGTAAAATTTCTTCTATTTCTTTTTTGTCCATGTAATATCCTCCAGATTTTCTGCGTTTGTTGATCCGCTCAATTGCATCAATAGCATTGCGAATGGAAACATCCCAAGAATGAGTTGTCCTTTTTTCTGCTTGTTGTTTAATTAAATGGACTAAAAGCACTACACAATAGCTATAAATTTTATTGATTTTATCTTCTTTGCTCATTTCTTCTAATTCATCAATTAAAGATAGAGCCGCTTCTAGGTTGCCAGAAACCACTAATTCTCTGAGTTCTAGTAATTCTTCCATGATTTGCTCTCTCCTTGAAGTTTGCTATTTCTAGCATAGCTGATAACGCGATCAACTACAGAGTCACCACTAATGATAACGGTTGTTGTGCAAGTTTTGCCAATTTCTGCTAGAGTATTAGCGATCGCGCAAACGCTAACTTGTCAGTTCGCTTCCATACCCACAGAAAATCTATCTACAAATAGTAAGTTCAATATTACCCAAATTCAATATTATAAAAGTTGAATATCTGCCAAGTGTTGATAGTTATGTCCTTGATTATCAGGTTCTACACATACATTTGGGTTATTGTGTGTTTGTAGGATTAACTCAGCCCAATTATCAAAACTTCTATTAAATATCCGATGTTCAAATTCATGCAAAGAATACACAATTGGGGGAATTTTCAAATCCATTCGACCACAATAATCACTGTTTTTGATCATTGCTGTTAATAGTGCCGATGATGCAATGCTGTCATAAAAAGTTAATACAAGAGGAATTACTGGCTTATCCTTAATATCAAGAGCCTTTACTGTGGCAGCTATTTGCTCAACTGCTAAGTGTGTACGACACCAAAGTTCTGCAATTCCTTCAGGATCGAAATATTTACTTGTATCAAGAGACATGAGACTATTTTTACATTCTAAAACTATGTAGAACTGAGACAATTCAATGAGAAAATCAGCACGTTTATCAGAAGGATCTTTAGAATTTTCAACTTCAGGTATTTTGTTGAAAGATTGAGCAATAAATGGAAGTAGAACTTTTTCAAGATATTCTTCAAATGAACTACTTAAAATTTTGCCTCGTTCTTTTTCAGTCCAGTTTTTCAAAACTAAACTTTCAATTTGATTCCAACATGATTCTGTGAGAGAAAGAGGATCGGGTAAATAAAATTGACCTTTGCTAAGTTCAATAAATGGCTTTTCTAGGAAAAAGTTGTAAGAGAAAGGTTTATAAAATTCAGGTATATTTTTAAGCTTTTCACTTACTTTACTGTAGAATGAATTTTCAGATTTTGAAATTAAACTTTCAATTTGATTCCGACATGATTTAGTGAAAGAAAGATGATCGAGTAAATAAAATTGATATTTGCTAAATTCAACAAATGGCTTTTCTATAAAGAAGTTGCAAAGGAAAAGTTTATAAAATTCATGTGTATTTTGAAGACTTTTAATTACTGTACGGTGGAATGAAGTTTCAGATTCTGAATGAAATGGTGCGCTATTTTGCTGAATAAATAACTTGAGAGTTTCATTAGTGATTCCATATTTTGGAATATCAATATCAGGGAATTGAGAAAAATTGCAGTAGCCATTCATTTTCTTGAATAAACCTATACAACCCACGAATTGCTTAAAGTAGATTTCTAAACTTAATCCTGTAGATTTTAAAAAATTCTCCCTAAAATTTTCGTTACAGCGACTTTCTAAAAGTTCTATGAATTTTATTGTTCTATGAACTCGATAAATTGATTGTCCAAAACCTTCATTTTGGAAGGCTGCTTGTCTTTGCATAAATAGAACTGGCGTATATTGCCTAATTGCGCTTGTATCAAAAATATCACTAAGTTTTAACAACCAATTACGAACTTTGCTTTTATTTTTTACTTCCCAATTTTGAATACATCTAAATATAGTTTCTGCCTCTTGATCAAGGACATTTGGATATGCAATAGTATGATTTCCAAAATTATAGTAATCATCTATATAAGTATGAAAAGTTTTCTCATCAATGTTTTTTCTACGATGAGGATTACCCATACTAGCTAATAACATTATACGAATTGCATAACCACGTTTAGCATTATCTAAACCACGTTTAGCATTATCTAATAAATAAATCAATGGGTCTGAGTTATTTTGATTGTAGAAAACTTTCCAACATATCCGAGTTCCTATTTCTAAAATAGACTTTGAATTGTAACTCCGAATCAAATCTTGTAATTCAGCAAAATTATTAAAGCTCATTTTTTTGTACAGTGCATTCAAAACTTGTGGAATGAAGGACAAAGATTTGATTCTTCATCCTTCACTTTTTTAATTACGCTTCATCTAAAGCTGCAATACCAGGTAAAATCTTACCTTCCAACAACTCCAAACTAGCACCACCACCAGTAGAAATATGGCTCATTTGATCAGCCAAACCTACTTTTTCCACAGCGGCTACAGAGTCACCACCACCGATAATGGTAATTGCGCCGGTTTTGCTAATTTCTGCTAGAGTATGAGCGATCGCTTCTGTACCCGCAGCAAATTTATCAAACTCAAATACGCCCATTGGACCATTCCAAATTACAGTCTTACAATCAGCCAAAGCCGCTTGGAAAACCTTGACAGAATCAGGACCAATATCTAAACCCATCCCATCAGCAGGGATATTTTCAATGCTCACAGTGGTAGCATTAGCATCAGGCGCAAACTTATCAGCAGAAACAATATCTGTAGGTAGCAACAAAGCTACACCCCGTTCTTTAGCTTTTGCTTCCAAAGACTTCGCTAATTCCAATTTATCTTCTTCTACCAAAGACTTACCAACACTCAAACCACGAGCTTTATAAAAGGTGAAAATCATCCCCCCACCAATGATTAACTTATCGCATTTTTCTAACAAAGTTTCAATCACACCGATTTTGCTAGAAACCTTAGAACCACCGATAATAGCCGCTAAAGGACGTTGAGGAGCTTCAATGGCACTTTGTAAGTATTGTAATTCCTTCTCAACCAAATAACCAGCCACAGAAGGGCTTAAAAACTTAGTTACACCTTCAGTGGAAGCGTGAGCGCGGTGTGCAGTTCCAAAAGCGTCATTTACATAAAAATCAGCGTTTGCTGCCAATTTTTGAGCAAATTCCGGGTCATTCTTTTCTTCTTCCTTGTAAAAGCGGACATTTTCTAACAATAGCACCTGGCCATTGTCCAAAGCTGCAACTTTAGCAGCAACATCATCACCAATACAGTCATCAGTTTTGATAACTTCCTGTCCTAACAACTCAGAAAGACGTTTAGCAACCGGGGTTAAACGCAATTTTTCATCTACACCCTTGGGACGACCGAAATGGCTTGTTAAAATGACCTTAGCACCCTTTTGGGTCAAATCTTGGATAGTTGGTAGCGCCGCCCGAATCCGAGTATCATCAGTAATGTTGCCTTTATCATCCACAGGCACATTAAAATCAACTCGTACTAAAGCGCGTTTCCCAGATATATCAGCCGCAGATAAACTTGCTAAACTTTTTTTAGACACAGTACAACTCTCCTGATTACTTTTTTGTTATTGTCTTGAAAATATGACCATCAAAATTTTACCGGAGTGAGGGGCGCAGAGGTGAGATATGTTTAAAACAGTTTTATTTCCCATTGATCAAAGTCGAGAAGCCAGAGAGGCCGCTGATATAGTTGCCAATATCGTGCAAAAATATAATAGCCGCTTAATTCTGCTTTCAGTTGTTGAAGAGCCAACCACGGAAGCACCTAGCACTAGTCCTATGGTATCTCCAGAAATAGTAGCCCAACTTCTAGAAAATGCCCGCACCCTATTTTCTGAACAAGGAATTACAGCGGAATTACTAGAAAGACAAGGTAAACCAGCTTTTACTATCTGTGATGTTGCTGATGAAATCGAGGCCAGTTTAATTATTATGGGTTGTCGAGGATTAGGTTTAACGGAAGAAGGCTCGACTGATAGCGTTACTACGCGAGTAATCAATCTTTCTCCCTGTCCTGTTTTGATTGTTCCTTAATTAACCATCGGGTGCGTTAATCTGGATTAACCCAGTGTAGCGCACCACCTAAAGTTCTGGATTATGCAGGATTATTAAAATCATTCAGCACTAACACACGCAATTCTGTAATTCGCTTGAAAGTGAGATCATTAGTCAGAAAAGCTTCACATTCTGCGTTTACAGCCACAGCAATTTGCAAAGCATCAGGTAATTCTAAATTATATCTAGCGCGTATTTGAGCAGCATTTATAGCTATATTTGGATTATTAATTGGCACAAAAGTAGTGTTATTTCCATAAACAATTGTCTCAATAAATTCTTGTGCTAATTGAGTCTGTTTTAAACGATAGGGATACACTAAACATTCTGCTAAAGTAACTGGTGAAGTGACGGCTATTAGCGAACCGTCACGAATTTGATTAAAAACCTCCCTGACAATTGCTAAGTATTGTAGATTGCGCTCAACAAAATAAATAACTGGTGCAGTATCCAAAAATATGCGCGTTACACCCTGTAAACTTTCCTCAATATTCACGCTGGTTTCCTTGTGTTCATTTCCTCAAGTTCTAAATCTGGAAACTCACCACATCTCATGCGTCTAACATATTCTTGAGCATCCATACCACCTAATAAATTCGGTGCAATTCCTTCAAGTTCGGTGAGATTACGACGTGGCTTAGGTGATA
>B570J13874_100083_pt1 | contig 17968 bp, 17 predicted proteins | sample LakMenEpi23Jul08_FD_13874 | JGI IMG/M metagenome (IMG submission 13874)
AAACTGGTGGCGGTAATTGCTTTTAATGATGTTGTTCCTGTACTATTAATAGTTAAAGTTCCTGTACCGATATTAACATCTTGATTTAAAGTAAAGTCATTGCTTCCTACATCAATTGTCAGATTACCAGTACCAGTTAAATTCTCATTAAAAAGTATGCTATTACCTTTTAATATTGAGCTACCAGCAATATTAACAGTATCATTATAAGTTTGCGTACCACCTGATGTGGTAACATTACCATTAAGTTGTGTTGTCCCACCTGTATTTGTGGTTAAACTGGTGGCGGTAATTGCTTTTAATGATGTTGTTCCTGTACTATTAATAGTTAAAGTTCCTGTACCGATATTAACATCTTTGCTTAAAGTAAAGTTATTGCTTCCTACATCAATTGTCAGATTACTAGTACCAGTTAAATTCTCATTAAAAAGTATGCTATTACCTTTTAATATTGGGCTACCAGCAAAATTAACTTCATCATTATAAATTTGCGTACCACCTGTGGTAGTAATATCTCCATTAAGTTGTGTTGTCCCACCTGCATTTGTGGTTAAACTGGTAGCGGTAACATTATTAAATGCGGTTGTACCTGTGCTATTTGCGTTAATATTTCCTAAATTTATATCATTAGTAAAGGTTAAATTTCCTGTTCCAGAATTTGCTGTTAAATCTAAACTTTTACCAGTTTCACTATTAACATTTCCAGTAAAATTAATATCACCATTATTACTATTAATTATACCAGATCCAGTCAGAACAGTATTTCTCAACTTAATTAATGAATTAGTCGTACTAACTGTACCTGATATCTTTGTTTCTGATGCAGCAGTTGTATCTACTCCTCCTATGAAGTTAGTATTACCAGCTAAAGTTATTATCCCTGTATTAGTAAATGTGGTATTATTAGCAATAGAATTTGTTCCTCCCAGAAAAGAAACATTATAAGGTTTATTTGTTGTAATTAAAGTATTATTAACAGTAAGATTTTTATTAAAAGTAACTATTCCTATAGTGTCTTGAATAGTCAATTTAGCAATATTAACACTGTTACTAAAAGTTGTACCACCACTATTAACAATTTCTATTTCTCCTGCACTGCTAATTGTTCCACCAACTATAATAGGTTGAGTAGTGCTATCTAAACTAATTTTACCAGTATCGGCTTTTAAATCACCTTTTAAATCACCATCTAAACATGGGATCTGCATTTGCACCACTACCATATTTTAAGGTAATATTACCATTACTTCTGCTAGTATCAATTGTTTTTCCAGATGCTAAGGTAATACTTGCATTTCCATTTTCTCTGTTAGCGGGGATAGCACTGGTATCATTTGCTGTTGCTGAAAAATTACCTTTAATCTTAATATCATCATTAATCAGAATTGAACGTCCAGCTTGAAATGTTAAATCATTAGTCTTTTTATTATTAGAACTATCAATAGCATTATTTACAGTAATATCATTATTAGCTTGTAAAACTAAATCATTATTTTGTAAACTGTTAACAATATTATTAGGACTAATAGTAACATCTGTTGTTGTTGGATTTTCGTTAAATAAATCATTATCATTGATATTATCAGTACCACTAGTAGCAATAATAATATTTTTCGGATCTAAAACTAATGTACCTTTTTGTCCTTGTGCTGCTGATAAATTGACATTACCTTGAAAACTTAAATTTTCTTTGCCAGAAACTTCCGCAAAACCACCATTACCACCATTAACTCCACCTTGACCAGATATATTACCTTTAAATGTTGTAGTATTATCTGCCCAAACTATGGTTTTTCCGCCATTACCCTGATTAATTGCATCGGTTTTAATCGTAGAACTTTCATCTACAACGGTAATTTTAGCATTGGGTACTGTTCCTTTACCTTGATAATCTCCACCTATTAATACTGTACCACCACCATTATTACCAGATGCGTTAATATTTGCGTCAATTACTCCTACCTTATCCCCTATAACATTAACTTTTCCCCCTTGTTGACCAGAAACATCTAAATTACCACTAGCGATCGCAGTTCCTGGATCTTTAGGAATAATGATATCATTAACAGCTAGTTTGACACTACCATCAGCATTAGTTACCAAGCCTAAATTATAACCAGCACTACCAGTAGTTAATAAATCAGGTAAAGACTTAATTGGTATTACTACATTATTTGGTAAATTGTTATCAGATGTAATTGGTTGAATATCTAAACTTAATAAATGTCCAGGACTACTCAGACGAACTAAATTTTGTCCGGGAACAGCAGCAAGCACTATCTGTCCTTCAGAAGCGGAAATTGTTCCAGTATTAACAACTGTTCCAGCTAATAAGGTAATACTGTTACCAGAAAATACCTCAAGATTTCCAGCATTAATAATTGAACCTGGTTTTTCCATGGTAAACGCGAAAGCATTCGGATCACCAATCAAATTACTATAATTATTTGTACCAAAAGCATTAAACCAATTGTTTCAAAAGAAATTCCATTCGCAGTTGTAGCTGTAAAGTTAGCAGGGAGATTTAACCTAGCATTAGCACCAAAAACAAATCCAGTAGGATTCATCAAAAATAGGTTACTATTACCCCCAGTAACCTGAATTAAACCATTAATTCGGGAAACATCTCCACCCACTATTCTGCCTAAAATATTACGAATTTGCGGATTAGACAGAAAGTTGGCAGTTTCTCCAGAATTAAGATTAAAGTTATCAAAACTGTGAAACAAATTAGCAGCATCACCAGAAGTTGTACCACCTTGAATATTTAACTGATTACCATCAGGAGTAACAATTGTTCCCGTTCCATCTCCTGCTGGTGTGATAGATTGAGCTAATGATGATGGTATATTGGGAGGAAGGAAATTAGGAATTACACCCCCCAAAACAGCAACAAAAGACAAATAATAAGATGGTAAGAAACATTTCATATTTTTTTAGATGTATGGTTTTCCAGAATTGAAATAATTTGTAAATCCAACATATACTTTGACGAAAAAATGACCTGAAATAATCTAGAAACTTTTGATTGTAGAGCAGGAAAGGAAAGTACAAATAGTTATATGAGTCTTTTAATCTCTTCTACCCAGCGCAGTCTTTCACTATGTTCCAGGTTTAAAATTTCTTCTCTAGACCAGTGAAAATTGAGCGCAATAAAAGCTACCTCTTGATACATTTGTGCCAAAGGGTAGCCTAACACTCCCCCTCACTCAACCAACCTCCAGTAATAGGTTGATTAATCTGATCATAAAGTTCTTGTAAATATACCAAATCCACTAAAAACAACTGTTCTAATAACTTTGGGGTTATTTGAGAAAGATGACCTAACTCAGTAATTACCCTAGATAAAGTCACCAAAACCCCATATTCTGCAAACTTTTGAACTTGGACATCTTGCTGAATAATAATTTCATCTTTACCAGTAGCAGATCGCATTTTTCCATAGCGATGAATCTCATCATTAGAATCAATCAATCCTTTTGGGAGAATAAAGGAAAATTCTCGGTAAGACATTTTTCTTTTTCCTAAAAAAATGATATTAAATTCATGAAACTAAGTTTCACTAGGTGGAATTTTAGCTTCATTATTTTCATCTAACCCATTAATTTGCCGATAAAATTTCTGAAGATAACTGAGATCTGCTGCAAAAAGATTCTCAATTACAGCAGGATTGACATCATCCAAAGCCCCTAAACGAGTAATTACACGGGAAAGAATAATTACTGTTGAATAAGCTGGGTTAGACTTGACTCTAGGGTCACGCATAGGAATAATTTCATCCATAGCGCGTGATAATCTCATGATCCCGGCGCGGTGAACATTGCCATCAGCATCTAGATATCCTTTAACTAGGTTAAACTCAAATTCTGTTTGCATCATCTGATTTTATTTAACCCTAATAAATTCATCAACAGCTAATTCTACTTCTTCAATCTCAAATTCATTACTACCAGCTTTAACACCAGAAATTTTGTATTTAACAGGCCAAGCTCCGATAAATCTGTACCTAGCTCGCTCTTGGGAGCCTTGATCGTAAATAATCAAGTCACCATCTCGTTTCTGTTTATACCAATTTCCCTGTTCTACTGCTTTTAACCAGTTCCACATGGAGAGTGATATCGTTAAACCTCGGCGCAGAGTGATATTATCACTTTTGGAATTACCAGGAATTTTAGTTCTAACCACTCTTCCATACTTAGCGCTATCATTTTTGCCCCACCTTTGAGGGGTGACTTCGGCAATTTCAATCACCTCTTGAGAGCGTTGAAAACCCTGACATTCCATAAAGTAACCGTCAATATCATCGTTTGAACCGGAAATGTCATTGAGTTTAATTTCTAAATAAAAGCGAGAAGCCGTAAGATACTCAAATTTTGGTGTTGCCATTATGTCACCTCCTCAAAAGTAAATCATCAAATGAGTTATTTAACTCGATGCATATTTTCGTAAACAATAACTACAGTTTCTGTTGCTAAATTAGTGCTACCTGCTTCTAACTTAGAAGATTTATAACTTTGGGGCATGATTCCTTTTATATTCCATCGAGCTGCTTCATCACCACCTTGATTATAAAGGATAATAGAGCCAGTTTTCCGTAAGCCTTTACTCTGTGTTCCTCCGCCTTTAATTGGTTCAGAATGGGACTCTTCATACCATTTCATGAGACGATCATCTTCAACCGAACTCACAAATTCTACCGTAATTTTACCATTACTGACCCCAGTAACTGTTGCTTGCATTTGACTTTTGCCACCTTTGCTAACTCCCATAGGTTTCTTATCCCCAGCGGTTTCTAAGGTGATCTGAATACCACTAACTTTTTTGACAGTTAGATCATCTAACCCATCAAACTGAACATAAAACTTGGAACTAGCAAGAAGTTCACCAGAGGCCATAATTAACTCCTAAAACTTGATTAAAGTTTTTGATCCGACTACAGATATTTATTATTTAACTCGATTAATTTGTTCACAAACAATTTCAAAAGTTTCAAAGGCTAAATCTTTACTTTCAGCAGATAAATCTCCCATTTTATAAGATTTAATCCAGGCATTAGTAATATTCCAACGCAAGACTTCTTGATCCTGGGAATCATAACCAACAATCGAGCCATTTTTACGATTTGACGACCACTTACCATCGCCTCCTTCACTGGCTGGCATTGTTGCCTTCATCCAGTTATAAAATTCCATATCTCCTTCTGCTAAAAAAACCTCAATTGTAAAGTTGGGGTTCTCTTCATATCCTCCAGAAGTAGATTGCCATAGGCTTTTGCCACCTTTAGTTGAAGCCAATGGTTTTTCATGTCCAGCAGTTTGTCCAGAAAAATTTACTTCTGTTACACTCTTGACCATCTTTTCTGTGTGTCCATCGAATTCAACATAAAATCGACTGGTAGGAATTGGTTTCAATTCAGCCATTTTTCACATCCTCTTTGAATGGGAACTTTTATTTTAGGGCGTAATTATTCCAGTAAACTATAATTTATCGTACCATCAACGGAAATGATCAAAACAGAAAAATTAATTGTCAAATTTATTTTTGTGAAGGATTTGATCAAAAACCGTTTTAGGAGATAAATCTAAGGTCTATCAGAATAAATTACTCAGTAGGAGACCACTGACTAACACGGAAAATCACAAATTCAGCGGGTCGAACTGGAGAAACTCCAACTTCTACATAAAGACGACCCATCATCATTGTATCTGGAGTATTAATATCACCATCACATTTGACATAAAAAGCTTCCGCTGGTGTAGCTCCAAATAAAGCTCCTTCTCTCCAGAGTCTTTCTAAGAAAGTGCTAACTGTGCGTTTTACTCGTTCCCAAAGATCCATATCATTAGGCTCGAATACTACCCACTGAGTCCCATTTTCAATAGTTTTCTCAATGTAACTCACCAAGCGACGAACACTGATATAACGCCATTGAATATTGTCTTTTTCTACTAAAGTTCTCGCACCCCAAACTTTATAACCACGACTAAAGTTACTAAAGTTACGAATACAGTTGATACCTTCGGGGTTGAGTAATTGTTGTTCCCGCATATTGGTATCATAGGCAATACCTAAAACTCCTCTAGGTGTTTCATTGGCTGGAGCTTTAAAAATTCCGCGAGCTTCGTCAGTCCGAGACCAAATACCCATCATGTGACCACAAGGAGGGACTAATATGGGTTTACCTTTGTCACGAGGATTGGCTACTTTAATCCAAGGATAATAAAGCGCACCAAACATGGAACGGCGATTGAATTGCTTTAACCACTCAGCCACATCTTGAGGTTTTTGCTGATCAGGTGCAACGGCACGGTTATTATTTTTACCTGGTTTAACTGGTGGTGGATCTAGAACTACCATCCGAAAAGCTGGTCCTGGAAAAGAATTTTCACAGTTGCTAATCATGGTTTCCATGACACCATGAACTTGCTCTAAATCAATCAAGTTTCTTTGATAAAGTAGCATCAAGTCTGGACAGGCAATGATAGCTACTTCGTCAATTTCAAAATTACCTTGCACCCCTGCCCGATCACCTTTTTGCCCCTGTAAATCACGGATTTCATCACCTGGCCTAGTAATATAAGCGCCACCGATTACTTCGTATTGACCGTTTTTAGGACGACGGCTGAGAGGACTACCTATGCCTGGAGTACATATATCATTAACTACTACATAAGAATTGTCTTGAAGAGCAGTAATTACATAAGTACCGGATTGAGATTCTGGTGACGATTCTGGAGTTTGATAGTTAAGAAGATTTTCAAATTTCTCTAGAATTTCGTCACCCTCTTTGATAATCAGCGTAAAGTATTGGCCACTATCCACTGGAGGCTTGTATTCAGTCTCAGGATTTTCTATTTCCCTGGGCTTACCATCGGTAATGATGATCTGAATTCGATTAGGGTTGATAGGATTACTATCCTCAGTATCGCTACCAGGAAGAGCAAGAACTTGTGATTTGAGATTAAAAGCTAAAGCCGGTTTACCACCAGATGTTAATACTTGTGTGGCAATATCTTTTGCTTCTGGTTCTGGAGAACCAGGTAGTTTTGTACCAATACTCGTGATCCAACAGCGACCACCTCCGTTTAAAAACCAGCCCTGTACGGCAAAAGGAAGATACGCACCGAAGTCTGTAAACCCATCAGAATCAAGTTTGGCAAAATATTGTTTATATTGTTCCCAATTAGTAATCATGATTGGTTTGAAAAGTTCCGCATCCCCCCGAACATCTTCGGTAAAACCAACAAATCCGGCAACATTCATGCTGATGCCTTCCAGGGGACGGCTGCCCCGATCTACTTCTTCAACATAAACTCCAGGAGCAAAATAATCTAATGCCATCAGTAGTCATCCTCCATTAGGTATCTAGTCAATAATCTGAAGTATTGGTGCAAAAAATACTTAAAATATAGTTTAGTTCAAAACTGATCCAAATGGGAAGAAATGTAAAAATATCTTTGCAAAAGTAATCATACTTCAAATACATGATATATCTTAATTGTCAAGGGGCCACTTACGAAGTTACACTCTGTATGATGTTTTCTAGGGGCCTAGCTATTGCCCAAATTAAACCCTAACAAATTATCTATTTTTTGACCCTAAACACCAATTCATAGAATATAATTTCATCTCATCCCCTATTGAGCTATCAGGTTTAGAGGATGAACACTCTACTACGTTTCAGAAGAAACCTCCTTCTTGGCTTATGTATACCCCAGTTCAGAATCTTGACAGACTTGCTCCTTTGGTATTCAGTAAAAACCGTCCCATCTTTGTTCTCAACAGGAAGAGAAAATATCTTACTCCTAAGTAGCAAAATAAATATATCTATGGGGATAATGAACAATTAAAAACCAGAAATATAATCAAGGCTGATGGTTTAGAAATAAATCAAAACTTTGACCGCAATGGAAATATTATCGGGTGGTCTGCGCTGGAATTTTCGGTAAAATAAGCGATAGCAAAGCACTACCTAGAAATCGCTTGTGCCAGTTGCGTAAGTCCTGTTAAAATCAACAAAAGCCGTTGTAGAAAGAGGGGACTTGCATCCTATTTTTTTGGTTTCTCTACATTCCTAAGGAATTGGTGGCTGGATTTTTTGCATAACAATATCTTGGTTAATTAATGCTTGTGGATGATTAGGGTTGAGTTCCAAAGCTTTTTTTAAAGCTACTAAAGAGTCTGGATATCTTTGTAAAAACCTCAAAGCAATACCTTTTCCCGCCCAAAAATTAGCATTTTTACCATCAATATTGATCGCTCTTCCATAGCTATCTAAAGCTTTTTGATATTCACGTAAAGCCATGAATCCGATAGCTCGATTATACCAGGCTTCTGGATATTTGGAGTTAAATACTAGGGCATTGTCAGCGGCAACAGTTGCATCTTTGTAGCGTTTCATGCGTAACAATACTGCACTTTGATTCACCCAAATTTCTGCTAACATGGAATTATCGCCAACATAACCATCTCCTTTTAAAGCCCGATTATATGCGGCGATAATATTTTCCTCGCTGTCTAATAATGAGGTCAAAATTCTACCTTGGTTATACCAGGACTGAGTAGAATTAGGATCTAATTCTAAGGCCCGTTGATTAGATGCTAAGGCTTCATCATTTTTTCCCTGATGCCAAAGGGTAACACTCCTGTTAGTCCAAGCACTAGCGTAATCTGGTTTGATGGCGATCGCTCGATTTAAAGTGGCTAGGGCTTCTTCGTATTTTTTTAATCCTGTGAGGGCGTTACCGTACTGATTCCAACCTAGGGCTACCCCTTCTTTCCCCCAGCTATTATCTCCCTTTTGTAAGGCTGTTTCGCAAGCGGTAGCAGCATCTTTATACATTCCTATCCGATTAAAATTGGCGCATTGATGGACTAATGCCAATGTGTAATTAGGATTTAATTTTAATGCTGTTTCAAAGGCAGATTGTGCTTGTTCATATTTGCCTAATTTGTGGAGGATAATACCATAGTCTGTCAAAAGCTGGGGATTATTTTGATTACTAGCGATCGCTCGATTATAGGCTTGTAATGATTCATCATATAGACCCATAGCTTGAGTAACTTTCCCCCGATTAGCCCAGCCAATGGAGGCTGAGTAATGTCCCCAAAATTGATTGGCTTCCAAAGCGCGATCACAAGCCCGTAATGCTAGTTGATAATTACCAGCTTGGTAAAAAGACAAACATTGATTTGTCCAAGCTAAAGAATAATCTGGATTTAATTTTGTAGCCCAATCGAAAGATAACCGGGCTGCTTCGGTCTGGGCGAATTTACTCTGTGCTATACCACGATAATTCCAAGCTACGGCTGCGGTGGCTCTACCCCAATTATCATCTATGCGTAAGGCTGTTTCACAAGCAGCTATCGCTTGAGGATATTGTCCTGACTCTGACAAAGCCAAGCATTTTTGTGTCCAACCTTCAGAATTTTTCGGTTCTAAAGTAACAACTCGTTCATAGGAAGCGATCGCTTCCTGAAACTTATTAAATGCTGAGAGAACATTACCACGAGCCAGCCAAAGTTTTGATTGATTGGGTTGAATCCCTAAAGCATTATCACAGGCTTTCAGTGCTTCCTCATATTTCTGGTTATTAGCTGCATTTTCCCAAGTGCTGCATAAAGAAGCCCAATAATCAAAATCCTTTAAATTTTGTTCAGCTTTCGCAGCTTTGGAACTGTAAACAGTCAAAACTAAACAGTAAAAACTCAAAAGCAACAAAGAAGATAAATGGGAAAAAATCGGAAATCCAATATCTCTTTTCCAGTCCTTAGTTCCCATCATCGATTCTCCTGTGTATTTACCTTTACAATATACTTAGTAAGTCTAAAACTGATTCACAAAGCGTGACTGGCGGTTTTAACTGCCTTTAATATTCTACTATCAAGAACTAAAAAAATTTGACAAAATCATGATCAGGACATCCGGTAAGGCTGGCTTACCCATTGTCGCTACTGTACCTCACTAGATTAAGAACGGCGATCACCCTCTTTTGTCACTGACATAGCTCCTTTTACTTTCATGAGAGAGGATTCCTTAACGCTTTAGTGGGTTGTGTTATCAAAATGGTCAAACCATCCCTCAATGTTCCTTTAAAGTCTCCCAATACCATAAGGCCATTAAACAAAATTTTACCACAATAGTCGATGAAAAAGACAGGACTTGTATCCGATATTTTTGATCATCAATAGTAATATAATATATCAACACCTTCGCCAATTTACTAAAAATAGGTTTAAAAACCGATAAAATCCTTATAATATCAATAGGGTTCAGGATTTTGGTGAAGATATTGATACCTGAGAATTAAGGAATGGTTGTGGCTAAGAAAAATCCTCAGCAAATAGCAAAAACAATCGGACAGGAAATAAAACAGCGGACTATCAGTGATATATCTGGTAGATTAGGTAATTTTCTTTCCAATAGCACCAACAGTTTGTTAAGTGTAGTCCCGGCACAATTTAGGTCGTTTTTGCCTTTTATTGCCTCAGAACTGGATATTCAAGCTCCAACTGTTGAAAATATTCAAGATAGATTGACTGGAAAAACCAAACAGTCGGAGATCGAAAGTGCAGAAATTACTCAAGTTCCATCTATTGAGTCGGGAAATAGATTACCAAAGAAAAAACAAATTTTAGGTAATCGGGGTCAGTATGAAATAGAAGATTGCTTAGGAGCTAGAGGCAAAGGTATTTTTTATCAAGCAGTACAATTACTGAATCGTCAACCAATTATTATTAAACAATATGAATTACCAAATGATCAACATTATACTTTTCAACGCATCTCTGGAATAGAATTAGCAGATGGTAGGAGTCAAGACTTCCGTTTAATTATTCCTTGGGAAGCAATAGTTGATCAAGAATACTGCTACTTAGTTTTTGCAGATAATCTCTATAATTCTCCAACTCTTAGTAGTTATCTCCAGGAAACTGGTGCAATGAGTAGCATAGAAGTATATGGAGTCTTAAATCAAGTTCTTCAAAGTCTACAATTTCTCCATGGTCAAAAATTTCGTTTACCTTCGGGTTTAGAAAGTTTAAAGACACCCCATGGTAATTTGAGTTTGGATAGTTTACTGATATCATACAATTTACAGGGATTTTTGATTTACCTGTGCGATCTATCTTTATGGGAACATCAGATTATTGAATCTGATTTAAACAATCTAGATTTTTGGCTTCAACAAGATTTAAAAGATTTAGGTAAAATTTGCTGTTATTTATTAGCAGGAAATGATCAGGTAAACTGCGAAAATGAACAAGAATGGAGTATGGGAGTTGAACCCAATCTTCAGAAATTTATTCTGCAGCTAATTCATGGTAAGTTTAATAATGCAGAAGTTGCTCGTCACAATTTACCAAATCTTAATTTTTTATTAGAAAATAACTACCTTTTACATAACCAAAATAAACCACAGGAAGAACCGCTAAAAAAACCAAAAAAACTAATATTTTGGATGATTATCGGTGTTTTTAGTGCTGCTTGTGTGGGAGGATTAATTTGGTTTTTAACTAAAGATATAAGTCAAAAAAATACTGCTAATAAATCTATTGATTCCGTCAAAAAAATATCTGGTATTCCGCTGGGTAATTTTATTTATACATCTGAAGGAAAGCCAAATGGTATCTGGTATCATATCACAGAAAAGAACCTTTTAATAGGGAAGAAATCTTTAAATAATAAACTCAGGGAACTATCACCGAAACTACAGTTAAAGAGTGTTCCATTAATTAACTCAGATCCTGTATCTATGCTGAAAACAGGAGCAGCTAATTTTGCTGTAAGTAGTCTGATTAACATTGATCAAAATCCTGAATTAGGATACCAAGAATTTGCATACGATGGATTAGTTATTTTCATTGCTTCTAGCAAAAAAGGTAGAGATAAAAGTCTACCTATAGCTTTAAATGGAAAAATATCTCTAACACAGTTACAGCAAATATATACCGGTAAAATTACAAATTGGCAAGAGTTAGGAGGTCCACAACTACCTATTAAATTATATATTCCATCTAGCAATGAGGCGATAATCAATTTTAAACAGCGTGTCCTGAAAACGCCAGAATTAATTAATAACTTTGAAAGATTAATTTCTCGTCAAAAAGGAAATAATTTTATCCAAGAAGATAGTTTACAAGTAGCTACTAGTCTATCAAGCACTAAGCTAATGAGAGCAGTCATTCAAGATTTTGAAAATGAAAATCCCCCCATTGGGAGTATTGGGTTTGACTCTTTGAGCAAGGTTTATGGTGAATGTTCAGTCTATCCCTTAGCCTTATTTGACAATAATAATGATCCAGTTTCTCCTCTAATTCAAAAAGATGGTAAACCTGTAACCCCTCAACAAATAGATTTATGTAATGATAAGGGAAATTACGCTCCTAATATAACGGCGTTTACCAGCCAACGCTATCCTCTAGCTTACCCTCTATCTGTGATTTATCTAAGAGATAATCGTCAAGAGCCAATTGGAGAAAAATTTGCGGAGATTTTGAAAACTACTCAAGTTCAATGTTTACTATCGGAAACAGGTTTAATTCCTTTGAGAAAATTAGATATAGCTACTTGTAATAGCTATCAGTAAACACTTCTGGGAAATTATTTAAGCGCGTAATTTGATAATTTTTATCTATATTTTTTAGATTATATCAAATTATGGAACTTTTTTAATCTTTTCCTAATATTCAACGCCTCTGGGGACAAATAAATTAATTTAGCTCCAGATATATCTCCTGAAGTTGAAGCCAGAATTTTACTTTTAACGCTTGAACTGTTTTATTTGCTTTCTCCGAAGAGGGTCATGTTTTTTCGGCTAATTTTCATTTTCCGTAACATCCGATCTACTGTCGATATACCAATTGTTATTCCCGTTTTTTCTTCGATAATTAAGCGGATTTCTGATAAAGTAGCATCATTCTTGGCTTCAACTATTTCTTGAAGAATATTAAGTTGTTCTAAATTTAGCTTGGTAGAAGTTTGTTTTGTCCTGAGTTTAGGAGCAATACTTTGTGTTTCTTTATATTGCTTTAGTAATTTTTCCACAAAACTTAAACTTACACAAAATCTTTTTGCTAATTGACGTTGTGATATTCCACCTTGCAAATATGTATCTAATATTTTTTGGCGAAAGTCGAGAGAATATGCTTTCATTTTTACCATTAAGTAGATGCACAGCTTTATCATAATTAGTCTACTTCATTAGACTAGGAAACGCTATAATCTGACGTACAAATTTTATATCCATCCCCTAACTTCGTTATCGGTCATTGGTCTTTCTAGCTTCACATATTCGCTCTTAGCGGCTTGAAGAATATGTTTCATCATCACTGGTTCATTGGCTTCAGCCGCCAAAAAAGCAGCATTTATAGCAATATTACGAATATTACCTCCAGCAACATTTAAATTAGATAATTTTTTAAAATCTAATTTTTCTGTAGGTGTTTTTTGTGGAAACATCCGTTTCCAAATTTCTTCCCTTTGAGCTATATCTGGAAAGGGAAACTGGACAACAAACCGTAATCTACGTAAAAAAGCCGGGTCTATAGAGGTTTTTAAATTAGTAGTTAAAATTGCTAAACCCCGGTAAGATTCTATTTTTTGTAATAAATAACTAACTTGCATATTGGCATAACGATCATGACTATCTTTAACATCAGAACGCTTACCAAATAAAGCATCCGCTTCATCAAAAAGTAATATTGCTCCTCCAACTTCTGCTACATCAAAAACACGGTGCAAATTCTTCTCCGTTTCACCAATGTATTTACTCACAATGGAACTCAAATCAATTCGATAAACATCTAAATTTAAAGTGTTTCCCAGTACCTCTGCTGACATAGTTTTTCCTGTGCCACTTTGTCCAGAAAATAAAGCACTAATACCCAGTCCACTTTTACTTTTAGAGATAAATCCCCAAGACTCATACACTTTACTTCTTTGACGGACATGAATAGCAATTTCTCGCAGAGTATTTAGTTCTTTTTCAGGCAGAATTAAGTTATCCCAATCTGCTACTGAATTCACTCTTTGTGCTAGATCATCTAAATTGAGACGAGCTTGTTGGCGACATATATTCCATAATGGGTTATTAATGGTAGATGTGGACAAATTCAAATTTTCTTCAGTTTTATTTACTAAACTTTTAGCTTGTAAACATACTGATTCAATCACAGAATAATTGAGATTAAAGTGGGAAACTAGAACATCTATATGACTATTAAGATTCAATTGATGTTTGCTCAATGTATGTTGCCAAATTAATCGCTGTTCATTAGTTGTAGCTGGCTCTATATCAAAAATAATTTGGCTTCGTTGTCGGGAACGACGGCGCTCTCGACTGCTAACTATTAAACGACAGTCAATTGTTTCAATAAATCTAGAAATTTTACTCTCTATGTTAGCATCAACATTTTCTAGTGAATTACAGTCTAATAGTAATACACTATTATTTAACATAGCTTCTCTTTCCCACAGACGTTGAAACAAATTTAGTTGAGTAATATCTTCCAAAAGTGCTTCTGCAGAAATCACTTGTAAATTTATTCCTATCTGTGTACAAGCAACATGAGTGATTGCTGTTTTAACAACTATTTCTTGACCGGATAATTGTATTATAGGGAAATTATGATTAATCGAAGATAGCCAAACAGCAGCAATTTCATCAGCTATTTTTTGATGTGAAGGAGCTAATTTATTAATTGTTGGTAAAGGTTCTAACATACCTAACAACCGCTGGTCTACTTGCTGTATTCCCCATAGATAATGTAATATTCGCTCATTAATTCGTAGTGGAGAATTAGTCAATGATGTTCCTGTTCCTAGTTCAATCATCTGCCAATGTCTTAAGGTTGCATTGGGAGTAATTGCTGTCCAGAATGCTTCTGGTAACGCAATTAAAGCTACATTTAAACAAAGATAGTTGATCTGTAAATCTCTGGTAATTTTCGGAAATAGAGTAGTCCAGCTTCTATCTATTTCTATGCCCGCACACAATAGGAGTAAATCACGCTCAAAATTAGACAATCTAAAAGTATTACATAATTTCTCCAAGGTAGATAGCTGTGACATCATTGATGGTTTTAAATCTAGAGGAGGGTGGAATTTTTCACCTTGATTATTCTGATTATTATCAGAATGGATTTGGAAAATTTTGTGTTCTAATATTAGTTTAATCCGGTTAACTGCCTCTAATAAATAGTTTTGATTATCTAGAGACCAATCAGTATTTACATTAGTTGATATAGCCATTTAACCACCGTTGTTTTCAATTAATTCTTGTAAATAACTTTCTGCTTCTACTGTTGACATCAGTAAAGCCTTTTTCCAGTGCAAAATTTCGTATTTTCCACCATGATATCCATGTCCCAAAATCAACCCTAAACTGACTGCTTGATTAGCTAAGTTAGTAAGTTGATTGCAGCTATTTATTTCTACTTCTAAATTTAGAGGTTCTTCAGCAAATTGTTCATGCACCATAAGTTTTTACAACTCCTCATACTGATTAATAAATTATCAATTTTGGACTAATATAATAGTTAAAAGTTGGACTATCTTCACGAGTATCAATATTTAATTGACTTTCTGCTCCATCCACTATTAACCTTAGCAGATATTCCCCAGCTTTGATCCGATCAATTGGAATAGTTATTACATTCCCATCTGATTGACGTTTAGCAGCCTCAAATAAATAAGATGCAGGATTTTCTGATATCATCTCATTTAGTGCTAAAATCACACGTTGTCTGATACCAACAGTTAAATTTACCTGCACTATTACTTTAGCAGAGTAAGAACCATCACTATTTTCTTCGATATCTGCAGCTATTATATCTGGTGAGATAGTTGGGTGCAAAACAAATGGAAAAACATTTGACTCAATATTATGATAGTTAGGTGGTTGTACAGCCAAATTCTCTGCTGTTGAATTTATGTTGATAGAAATATAATGAATTACCTGTAAACTTTGGACACCACAGCGCAAAGATTCAGGAGGAATTATTTGCAAAGGTAGGAGTATTTGCTTGTCATTAACTTCTGTAGGAGTGATTTCTACTTCTCCAATCCGCACTTTTATGGCATCACATTTAAAATTTCTACCCCTAATTTGTAGTGTGCTATTTGTTAATATGGGATCTAAATAGCCTAACTGAGAAACTACCTGTTCAACTACTGGTTGATAAGGAAATGAGGCTACACCACCAAAACCTGCACGACGGACAGGTAATGCTCGTTGTGATGGTTCCTGACCATCAATTAAAACTATCAGAACTTTATAAACAACCGAAAGTACATAGGGAGTCTGGAAAAATGTTGACCAAACTTTTGAGAGATCATCTAAACTGAGGTCATTTAATGAAATATTGATTTGTTGAACTTGATCTCCTAGATTAGAATCGCTCAAAAATGGGAAATTTGAATTAGCTAATGTTTGCTGAATCATCTCTGAGGTAATAATGCTCTGATCATTGAGAGTCCTCAAAACGCTACCTAATATACGCTGGGGTTCTAACTCAACATCATTACCATAAAAACTCAACATATAATATAAGTCTAGTGCAGTCTGGCGTTTATTGGGGTTAGCTCTAGAACGCATAGGAGTGGCATCAATATTATTTAGAGCCGGATTGCTCAGTACCTGATAAAGAAAAATATTTACACCTAGTTCCGATGGACCACTACTTAAATTAATGGGTTTTAAAGTTGTCACTCTCGCACCTTGTACATCAAATTGGAGAGAGTTTTGAACAATTCTTTGGAGAACTGCGGTTACAGTCGCAATAGCTAGATAGTTACTCACGTTAGTTAACTGCTATAATTGTATACATTAAGTTTCTAGGGCTTACGCATTAACAAAAAACATTATCCATGATTCCTGTGTACTTTATACAAATTACTAATTATTTTTTCAGAGCGTGTAAACTCCAATTTCAGAAAAGCTTGAGGCAAACAATTTGATCATAGGTATCTTTAACAAGCTGACGAATTTTACATACTCATTTTATAACACAATCAAAGGTTTCAATACCCCAATGACTATCATGAATTGTAATATCCCTCTTTTGTCATTTTCCGAATACAGCAATTAGAAGCAGATTGGGGAGAAGGTGGTCATATTTGGGGTTTATTTTGTTGTGTCCCTGAACACCAATAGTAAAAATAGTACAGGAGCTTGTGTTTGCTTGGGAAGCTACAAAAGCGGAAGAATGGATAGATAAGTGGGAATGGATTCCATTTTAAGATAAAGGTGAGCGATTCCTAGGCCGCGCTTCGCTATCGCACCCCCTCAACCTCCAAAATAGTGATACCTGCGCTAAAATATCCTTAGTTCAAGGAATTGGCTATGAAAATAAAAGCAATTATTTGGGAAGAAGACGGTGTCTGGTGTGGTTCTGTACCAGCTTTACCAGGATGTCATACCTGGGGTGAAAGTTATGAACATTTATTAGAAATGTTGAAAGATGCTGTTCAAGGTTGGTTAGAAGTTGCTAGTCAGCAAGAAGAAATTGAGCCAGAAAAACAGTTAATTGAGTTATCTTTATGAAATCGGTTTCTGGTAAATTTCTTTGTAAGATTGTTGAACGCTATGGATGGAATCTAAAAAGGATTACAGGTAGTCATCATATCTATGTTAAGGAAGGTATGAGTGTGATTCTTTCTATACCTGTTCATGGTAATCGTGATTTACCTACTGGTACACTCAGAAGTATTTTGAAAGATGCTGGTTTGACTTATGAAGAATATAAGAATTGTTACTACAATATTGAAACAAATCTTCTGGTTTTGCTTTACCTACGAGTTGCCATTTTCCCGGTAAGATAGTAAGATTTTCGCTTTCAAACAAGTTTTCACCTGTGTCTGCTAGTGGAATCTCTAAAATGTCTAATAATGCTGGTTCTCTTCCCTCCACGAGTCGAATATTTCTTGGTACTCGACCATCATTATCATAAGGACGTTGGCCACAGACAG
>B570J13874_100087_pt1 | contig 17695 bp, 16 predicted proteins | sample LakMenEpi23Jul08_FD_13874 | JGI IMG/M metagenome (IMG submission 13874)
AGATGGCTAATATTTATAATTTAATTCAAGTGCATTGCAAAAGCTATTTAGTTGATTAAGCAAAGCATTATAGTAACTGTAAGCATCCTCTCGTTTATCTTGAAGATTAGCATATAAAGTCAATTCCGGTTCTGGTGCTAGGTGATCTTTGGGGATATCTAAACCGGCTTCAGTTAACCGTGTTGTGGTATTCCTCTATTGTTAGATAATTCAGTCAATATTCGTTTATTTTTGATAATAATCCTAAAATATGGACATTTTCCATTTATTGACAAATCTTTTTCATCATTCCCTTTTCTAAATTTAATTATTTCAAACTGATCGGGATTGAATTTATGTAGAAATGTTATAGGTACACCCATAAATCCTTTGTAGTCTAATGGTATGTCTTGTGTTTTATTAACATTAATACCATCATAGTTGTCATAATGGGGGTATTCAATTTCGTTTCCAAAATATCTCTTTGTGAGAGTAATACCTTCGTGTCGTTTAAAAGTGTCTAAATTAGTTAACCATAGACAATTGTTTGGAGAAACTATTCTATTTCCAGAGCTATCAATCCTAGTCTCTGTGCCATAGAGTTCATAGTGTTCGGGGACAATAAAACCTGAAATACCTCTACCAAGGTTTATTCCTAACCACGCCTTGTTTTCCTTAATTAACTTAAATATTTCTTTATAGGTGATAGCATTAATATTGCCAATTATTAAGAATTTTTTATCGTATTTAATTAATTGAGCCACATACTCCCTAAATAATGAAAATGGAGGATTAGTAACAACAATATCGGATTGCTTTAATAGTTCGATACTTTCAGCACTACGAAAATCGCCATCACCTTTAAAATGAACGATGTCAGTTGAACTTGGTTTAGTTCTTTCTCCCTCTACACCTGTATATTCAAAGAAAAAACCATTTTCAACTTCTTCGGTATTAAACAAATCCCTTTCTTGTTTTCTATAACAAGCAGTTATTAATTTTTTAATACCCAATTCTGCGAAATTTGATGCGAAGTAATTAAAAAAATTGCTAATCCGAGCATCATCGCAATTACAAAAAACTACTTTATTTTTAAAATGACTTTTATAATGTTTTAACTCATTTTCTATATCTGAAAGCTGTGTATAAAACTCGTCATTTTTGTTTTGTTTTGCTTTTTTCAACAAAGAGTGCTGTACTTTTCTTGCCATTATCAACCCGTATTATTCGTTATTGGTAATTTGGTTAAATATTTCACTACATAATGCCTTAAGAGAGGACTTAGACACTTCAACCATAATATCAAACATTTTTTGTTCATCCCATTTTTCTCCATTTCCTTGTGTATAAATTGAAGCTGCTTGAAGCATAATTGTTTTCTCATGATGCTTAACAAATTTATTTTTACACAAATTAGTGTTAATTGGCATTCCATAATTTGCAGAGGTCAATCTATCTAATCTATTTAGCATCCCTGAATCATAATCAAGAGTTACCACCCTTCCATCAGGTCTTTTAATTGAAATAGTTTCAGTGAGAAAATTTGACCCTTCCAGAAATAAGATGTAGGGAAAATGGGATTCAGATAGCATAAAATTAGCAATTTCTGATATGTTTTTATGAGATCTTTCTATTGCATTACCAGCAGCCATCAAGTCTTGATTATTATCTGTACCAACTAGTTTTCCTTTTTGGATATTTTCAATGTCTTTCCCTTGATGTTTAGCTTCCGTTATAAGCACCACCCTCCAATTACCGTTATCGTCTTTTACTTCAATTATTCCACCATCAGGTTTAATACTTGAATTTAACACAAAAAGTGTTTGCCCTAATTCTGAATCAAGCCTCTGTAACGCTTCGTTTATTTCTTTTTTACTTATACTTGTTTTGTATTTAAAAGATAATTGAGGAAACTCCTTTTCAAGCTGTTTAATTACAAGGCGTGAAATTTGTCCAACTACTATATCGTGGGACTTTGCTTCATTTCCAAATATACCAACTACACCTTGAGACTCTTTATGTTGATTCGTTAATCTTTTTGATTGATTTTTTTTAGACATATTGTTTCTTTACTATTACCTCATTTTTACTTAAAACTTTTGGTACTTTGTTCTCTTTATGTATGAATATGTATTATACAAAAATTTTCTGTATAACACTTTTGAATATAGGTATATAGTAAACATTACAGGCGATTCTTGTCAAGTTATACAGAAAAATTCTGTATAATATCCCTATTGGCGTGTTATGCAGAAATTTTCCGTATATCCCGCTGTCCGGTCAATTAGCTGTTCAACAGCTTTAAATTCTCTCCAGGTTAAGTCACTAATTAAAATGGGTTCTGCTTCTCGTTCAATGATTGTAGTTATCATAATTTAAACGCAATTTTAGAGATTGATTGTATCTTAAATTCCCATGTATAACCGTAATTTCTAAATTGGGGTAGGAATATGAGAATCTTTTTAATAAAAAGATTTATTCGTCAATTTAGGATTAATTTGATATTTTTTTTCTCAGATTAACTTTCGTCAGTAATTCGTCTTTAATTCGGTTTAAAATCGAAGTTTCATTTAAGGTTGAGAGAATTTGATTAACTACTGCTTTTGGTCCATCTGGTCCCCAATTTGCACCATTTGCTAAATAAGTTTTAGTAACTTGTCCAATACCATAAGAAGAGACACCTGCTACTCCTGCTTGAGTTATGGCTATGGATAAATAGGGTGCAATAGTCATTCCTGCGGTTGCTGTTGTTGAGATACTAAGCAAGGTTTTTAAACCACTTAAACCTAAATTTGCTAATAGTTCACTGGCACCAATACCACCCATACTCAGGGCGATTTTTTGGAGTAATTTTATAGCACCAGTTTCTGTCATAGGGATACCATAAAGTTTAGATAAACCTAAAATTAAGGAAATATCTATAATTACAGCACTTAATATATCCACTACTGTAACAGGATTGAATGCGATCGCTAATGCTTTAGTAATTACTGCTTTCCAGATTAACTGATTAGCATTTTCTTCTCTAATTATTAGTTTCCGTTGCACCAATTGCTCATTAACATTATCGGCATAAAGCATGGTATTTAAAGCCACTAAAGCCTTACCTTCATGGTGGAGAATTTCTAAAATTTTCAATTTCAGTTCTTCAACTTGCGATTTGCCTTTTTGTAATTTTACACCCCTAGTACCATCAGGATTTTGTATTGCAATTCTTACCAATGGAGCAGCAGAAGCCATGACAATTTCTGCAGGTGAAAGTAATTCTCTGACTCTATCATCTCGAATTTTTTCATAAATTGTAATTCGGTCAGTTTCAGGAAATTGATCAACTTTATTAAATACTAAAATTATCGGTTTACCTACTTGTCTTAATTGCGATAAAGCCAGTTGTTCAATTTTAGTCATATCTCCCGAAATCACAAAGAGAATTAAATCAGCTTGTTGAGCAATTTGTGCTGCTAATGCTGCGCGAGTTTCACCGTCTACCTCATCTAATCCAGGAGTATCAATTAATTCGATTTGAGATTGACCATTGCTAGATAATGTGGCTTTTAAAGTTCCTAACGCTTCTTGACTAATACTCCAATTCACGGTTTGAGCATCACGGGTAACACCGTGTAATGGTCCAGTAACAAAGACTTCTCGACCGACTAAAGCATTGAGAAGGGAAGATTTACCACGTCCTACCATCCCAAAAGCTGCAATTTGGACTACCATACTTTCTAGTTTATCTAGCATGGTTTCTAAATCATGAATTTCCACTTCTAAACCTAATTTTTCCCCAGGAGAAAGATCAAGATTATTCACTAAATTTTTGAGTGCGGTTTTAGCTTGTTTATAGTTCAGTTCCGCTTGAATATCATCAAAGGTAAAAATGGCGCTGTCTAGTTCTTCTTCCCAGTTGGGGGTGGATTCGGGTCTAATATTCATTTGAGGAAATGGAAAAGAGGGAGTAATTAAAAATTACACTAGCACAATATATTGCGTTAGATTTTTGCATCATACTCTCTTCAATTAAAAATTGAGCATTCAATAAATGTGAATAATTGGTTAACAGGAAGATTATTTATTACGTTGTCATCAAAGTTTATTGATAATTGAGGCTAAAAATGATGATTTAGCTAGAGGATTTACTCAACTATTAAACTTAAGATATAACAACTTGATGTAATTCATTGGGGGTAAGATGAGTATGAACAACTTCACCATCACGAAACCAAACAACGCGCTTAGTTTGACGAGCAACTTCTGATTCATGGGTAACGATAACAACAGTAATCCCACTACTATTAAGCTCACTAAATAAGTCTAATACTTCTTGGGTCGTATGAGAATCAAGTGCGCCAGTGGGTTCATCTGCGAGGAGAACAACGGGACGGTTGACAATGGCGCGAGCGATAGCTACTCTTTGTTGTTGTCCCCCTGATAATTGGGTGGGTTTATTATGTAACCGGTTTTCCAATCTTACTTTTATTAATGCTTCTGTGGCTCGTTCTTTTCTTTCCCCAGGTTTAACACTAGCATACACCATTGGTAACATGACATTTTCTAAGGCCGTTAATTGATTTAATAAATGGAATTGTTGGAAGACAAAACCGAGTTTTTTATTACGAATATGTGCTAATTCTGTATCATTCATTTGTGCGACATTCAAATTATCTAAATAATAATTTCCAGCACTGGGACGATCTAAACAACCGATAATATTCATGGCCGTGGATTTACCAGAACCAGAAGGTCCCATTATTGAACAATATTCACCCTGTTTGATCACTAAATTAACATTATTCAGCGCTTTAACTTCTATTTCCCCCATCCCATAAACTTTAAAAATATCTTCTAACCGAATAATTGCTTGTTCTGGTGCTGATTGGTGAATATTGGCATCAGTTATTGTAATAGTTTTATCCATAAAAATTTATTGTCATGTTAATTGACATTATAGCATAGAAATTGCTATTTGTGTCAAGATTAATTTAAAATAAAATTCCCAATTAATTAATTTTCTAATCCATTGGCGATTTTCGGTAGAACTCATTGATTATCTGAATTAGCCATGGAAATCTCAGTTGTAAATAGCAATTTTTAACCGACTTTAGTCAAGGTTTGATTAAACGATAATCAATGTAATTTTAGATTAGTCATAGCAAATTATGCAGTCGGTATGCTCAAGAATATTTCATTCTTTACAAAAGGCATAGAATAAGGATACTTACTTTCAATTCATTGATAGAATTAGTATCACCAAAATATCAAGAAAGATTTTCTTTTTTGTCGGTAATTGTGGGGATATTTCGAGTTCTATCTTGCAATAAATTCTTGACAGAAATAGCATAGTTAGAACGAGATTCTTCCCACTGGTCAGAGTTGTATGATTGTATCAGCAAAAGTGCTTGTTGTTGAAGTTGATAACACCATTTAGGGCTATTAATTGGTCGGTTTAGTTGATCTGGATTTTCCACAACTAAACCCATTTGTACAAACTGGTGCATTGTTTGTCTTCTCACAGTTTCTCGTGTATTTGGTGCATATTGTTTTCCATAAAAATCACGAAACCAATCCATCATTTCAGTAATTCTGCGTTTCGGAGTTGTTGCTTGATTCCAAGAAGTTTCCGGTCGAATATCTGCTAATGCAAGTAAGCATAGTGCGGATCTTTCATTCTGCTGTTCTTTTGGTGCAGAAATTTGTTTAAGAATAGTTAGGGCTTCTTGAATACGTTTACTAGCTTGAATTGCGTTTATTGCTTCACTCATAATTGACAGATTTTTGTGAACAAGTGTATCAAGTTTTTCCTGGTCAAATACAAATTCATCGATTTGGCTTCCCAGTTTCATCAAATCTTCTTTAGAAGGATATCTAATTTTACGCAAATCTGTTACATTGACTTGTGTATTACCACTAAACAGCCGAAAATAGTTATCAAATAAAGTTGAATTGAGAAATGCTGCTAAACCTCTTGCTAAGTCAGGATTTACTCCCCCTCCTTTAGCATGATAGTAGTTAAGATGATTCTCTATACCCAACGCGGGGGAGTCTAGAGGAGAACATACAGCAGCAACAATACGGCGTTTTTCTTCCTTAGCAGAAAAACGCTTGATTAAAACATACCAACCCGGTTGAATTAACCATTTTTGTGTTTGTTGATTATTTTCAATAGCAATTGATTTACGAGGCTTTTTTGGGGGAAACAAAACTTTTCCTGGCTTTATAGATTCTGGATAAATTAGTGGAATACTTTCCTCGTCTAAGCAATTTCTCAAAGCTGATTTAAGACGAAAATCTACAACTGGTCCTGTTGAAACATCTAAACCAATTTCTTCTAAAGTGGCTGAAAATTTACCCATTTGTACTCTTAAAGCATCTTCCAAAGAGTTGGTAATGATATGAATAAACATCTCAGGATCATTTGTTTCAATAATCTGATTATAGGGAACAAGTCTTTTTTCTGAACTATTATCTAATTCTTTTTCAGAATTAATACTTATTTCTATAAATTTAGGTTTATTTTCTGTTTTAACAGCATGAAAAATAATATTTTCTTGTAAAACATTATCTTCTGCAAAAGCTAAGGAGCGACTTTCAAATATATGAATATTTTCAAATGCCATTTTTTCTAGAAAAGCTTTGCGAAAAGGCCGGAAATAACTACCATTGCAAAAACTTCTGGGAGTAATTGCAACTATTTCACCATTTTGAGCAAGTTGTAACATGGACAGCCAAACAAATGCACTATATAAATTTACAGTTTCAATACCAAGCTTTGATAATATTTTTTTCTCAATTGATTGATTGTTTATTTTCTTGTAAGGTGGATTTATAATTGCATGGGTAAAATTGTGAGAATTTTTAGTGAAAAGCGGTAAACTTGTTTCACCAATACTCTCGATAAAGCTTTCATTTCGCAAAGAATACTCTGCTTTTATTCCCTTGTTTTTTAAAGCATTACAACATTCTATAAGACATTCCTCTAAACAAGATAAAAATGTTTCTTCTACTTCATAAGTTGTAATTAAACAACTCTCAATTTGGGCAGAATTTATCAATAATTGTTCTACAAAAGCACTGACTAATGACCCAATACCTGCCCCCGGATCTAATAAATTAATATTACCAGATAAATTGTTAAATTGTCCTGTCATAAATCTCGCAACCGGTGCAGGAGTTAGAAACTGACCTAATTCACTTCTTTGTTTTAAGTTCAATTTTGAAGAAAAATGAAATCTATTTATATCTAGAGAATCTGTCAGGAAAGTTGTCATATTATCAATTTATAGAAAGTAAAATGTCCAGAAATTATGAGAAATTTGAATAATTTGTTATAATTCGTTTAGTCCTTCATTACTCATTAAGAAAATTATGGTAAAAATGCCTTTTCCAGCTTCGATAATCCTCCTTTGACAAACGGGGACAAACTCACCCGTTATGAATTTGAACGGCGATATAATGCCGTATCTAAACCGAAAAAATCTGAATTAATCGAAGGAATAGTTTATATTATTCCTGCTACTCTGCGTTTTATAAGTCATGGACAACCTCATGGTCGCATCTTAACATGGCTTGGTAATTATGAAGTTATGACTTCTGGTACTGCTTTAGGAGTTGAACCCACAGTGCGGCTAGATTTAGATAACGAATCTCAACCTGATGCAGTTTTGATTATTATACCAGAAGCAGGAGGTCAAACTCGCATCAGTGAAGATGATTATATTGAGGGTCTACCATAATTAGTTGTAAAAATTGCTGCTAGTAGTGTGGCTATTGACCTCCATGGCAAAAAAATAGGAAAAAAGTTGTCCGTAACTCGAAAAATTTACAGCTTGGACGAGTGGTTTTTTCCCTAAAAAGCGGGTATTACCCTATATTTTAGCCCAATTATTAGGATCTATATTAGCCTCTAGTTTACTATTAATTAGTTTAGGAAATGTGGCTAATTTAGGTGCAACTATTCCTTTGTCTGCGTATTTTCTCACGATTGGGGTAGTATTGCTATAGTTATACCGGACTTAACCTGTATTACCCACTCCTCATACTTAATTTTTTGTGAGTATGGGTAACTAGTGCTACTTTTCTTTAACAATACATCAATTTTTCTTGTTAATTTTTATATCTGATGGTAGAGTAAGTATTGACATATCAAGATTTACATAGGAACAATAGTCTGCCCACTAATTATACAGGTGAAATCAGTGAATAAAAAAGCAAAAAAATTAGTCCTAACCCTCGGAATATTAGTATTAACAACCAGTTGTAAAACTGCTTCAAATTTTGCCGATAATATTCAGAAACCAACTGAGGCGACAAAAGTTACTAACTCTACCACTGACACACTCATAAAAGTAGATGGTTCTAGTACCGTATACCCCATTACCCAGGCTGTAGTCAAAGCATATCAAGCCGACCACAAAAATAATAATCAAGTCAAAGTCAGTATTTCCGGTACTAGCGGTGGTTTTGAAAAATTTTGTCAAGGCCAAATAGACATCAATAATGCTTCGCGGCCAATTAACCAGTCGGAGATGGCAGATTGTAAAAAAAATGGCATAAGCTATATGGAATTACCCATAGCTTTTGATGCCTTAACTATCGCTGTTAACCTCCAGAACACCTGGGCAAATGATATCACAATAGCTGAATTAAAAAAAATCTGGAAACCCAGTGCTGAAGGAAAAATTACAAAATGGAATCAAATACGCGCTTCTTGGCCAGACCGTCCAATCAAATTATACGGCGCTGGTGATAAGTCTGGGACTTTTGACTATTTTACCGAAGCAATTGTTGGTAAAGCCAGATCCAGTCGCAAAGATTACATAGCTACTGAAGATGATGAAGTTTTAGTGGCAGGTATCAGTAAAGATCCCGAAGCTTTAGGGTACTTTGGTTATGCTTACTACGCAGAAAACAGAGATAAGTTAAAAGTCGTAGCAGTTAATAGTGGCAAAGGTGCTATTTTACCATCACCAGAAACAGTAGAAAAAGCTAAATATCAACCACTTTCTCGACCTTTATTTATATATGTCAATCTTTGGTCTAGTAAAAATAAAACTGTGGTTTATAACTTTGCCGATTTCTACATTAAAAACGCGGCAAAAACAGCTAATTCTGTGGGCTATGTTCCTTTATCAGAGGAAGCTTACAAACTTGATTATGTTCACTTGTACAAAGGTAAAGTCGGAACAGTATTTGGTGGTAAATCAGAATTTAACCTCACCCTTGGGCAATTATTACGCAAACAAAAGCAATTTTAAGGATTAATAAAAATCATGAAAATTAGAGTAGGAATTAATGGATTTGGGCGCATGGGAAGATTATCCATTCGTGCTGCTTGGAATTGGCCAGAAATAGAATTTGTCCACATTAATGAAACCAAAGGTGGAACAAAAGCAGCAGCACATTTACTCAAATTTGATTCTGTACATGGGCGTTGGACACCAGAAGTAGAATCTGGAGAAAACCAGGTTATTATTGATGGTAAATGCCTAAGTTTTACTGAACATTCCCACCCGGGTGAAGTTCCTTGGGAAGACCTTGGTGTTGATATAGTTTTGGAATGTTCTGGTAAGTTTAGAACACCTGCTACCCTTGACCCTTATTTTAAAAGAGGTGTGCAAAAAGTGATTGTTGCTGCACCTGTTAAAGAAGAGGCTTTAAATATTGTCATGGGAGTGAATGATCATCTTTATGAACCTGAAAAACATCATTTATTAACAGCAGCTTCTTGTACTACTAATTGTTTAGCCCCAGTAGTAAAAGTAATTCATGAAGGCTTGGGAATTAAACATGGAGTAATTACCACAATTCACGATAATACTAATACGCAAACTATTGTAGATGCACCTCATAAAGATTTGCGTCGGGCTAGGGCTACAAGTATGTCATTAATTCCCACTAGCACCGGTTCAGCTACAGCTATTGGGTTAATTTATCCAGAATTGAATGGTAAATTAAATGGTTTAGCTGTGCGTGTGCCTTTGTTAAATGCTTCCCTCACAGATTGTGTATTTGAAGTTGAACGTTCGACCACAATAGCCGAAGTTAATGATTTATTAAAAACTGCATCTGCACAAGAACCATTAATAGGAATTTTAGGTTATGAAGAACGTCCTTTAGTTTCTATTGATTATAAAGATGATCCTCGTTCTGCAATTATTGATGCCCTTTCGACAATGGTTATCAACGAAACTCAGGTGAAAATCTTGGCTTGGTATGACAATGAATGGGGTTATGTTAACCGCATGACTGAATTAGCGCGAAAGGTGGCTTTAAGTTTGCAGCAATAATGGTTTTCTATGGGTGGGTTTTCGGTCCTACCCCATAAAGATTTTTGCACGCAGAGAGAATGAGGGTTTTTAGTTTGTATTTACAATTTTGAATTTTTAATCATGGCTTCTACTACTGCTTCTAATTCTAATTTCAAGAATTATATTCTGGTGACACTGGCATACTGGGGCTTCACTTTGACTGATGGGGCTTTGCGAATGTTGGTTTTGCTCTATTTTAATAAAATTGGTTATACACCTATTCAAATTGCCTCTCTGTTCCTGTTTTACGAGGTATTTGGAATTGTTACAAACTTTCTCGGCGGTTGGATTGGTTCTCAGTTTGGGTTAAAAGTAACTCTTTATACTGGGATTGGATTACAGGTGTTTTCTTTAATTATGCTGTCTTTTCTGAATCCAGGGTGGGCGCAGTGGCTTTCAGTCCTTTATGTGATGGTTGCACAGGCATTTTCGGGAATTGCTAAGGACTTAACCAAGATGAGTTCTAAAAGCGCCATTCGCTTGGTTGTGCCTCAAGATGCTCAATCTTCTTTGTTTAAGTGGGTGGCTGTACTAACGGGTTCTAAAAATGCTTTAAAAGGAGTGGGATTCTTTCTTGGTGGCGCCCTTCTCAGTTCTGTGGGTTTTATTAATTCCCTGTGGATTATGGCTGGGGGACTGGCTTTAATTATGTTTTCTGGGTTAATGCTGCCCAAAGGCATGGGTAAAATCAAGAAAAAGGTTAAATTTAGCCAACTTTTCTCTAAAAGCGCGGAAATAAATATTCTCTCGGCGGCGCGATTCTTTTTATTTGGATCTAGAGATGTATGGTTTGTTGTGGCTTTACCAGTGTTTTTACGTGGGACTTTGGGCTGGTCTTTTTATCAGGTAGGGGGATTTTTAGCTTGTTGGGTGATTGGTTATGGGATTATTCAATTTTTAGCACCAACACTCATGCGGCGATTTGGTTCTGGTCGTCCACCTCAATCTCAAACTATTCGATTCTGGACATTTACATTAACGGCTGTTCCCGGTGCGATCGCTCTGGCATTACAATTAGGTTTACCCGCTAATATCGTAATTATTGCTGGACTTCTCGTTTTTGGTGTCGTATTTGCTTTCAATTCCGCTGTCCATTCCTATCTGGTTTTAGCATTTACTGATGATGATAAGGTCGCTTTAAATGTGGGTTTTTACTATATGGCAAACTCCGGTGGTCGTCTTGTGGGTACAGTTTTATCCGGTTTGGTTTATCAAATATTTGGCTTAGTTGGTTGTCTGTGGACATCAATGTTTTTCGTATTCGCAGCAGGTTTAGTTTCTCTGAAGTTACCTAATCCTCAACCTAGTAAATCTATAGCTTGGAAAACTGGAGACGGAGATTAATATTCCTCCGTCTAAAGATATGTTATGGAAATAGGTATATCCTACCTAAGTTGGATGATTCCAAAATTTATCTGAGTTTAAATATCGTAATAGGCAATTTCTGACAGTTTTTGCCTATTGCCTAAATACTAGCTTCTAATACAGCGTTTTCCGCTGAATTATGAAACCCTTGTGGTGCCGGCATCTTGACCGCTAAATATGTACATCATAACACCGGAAATTGCTGTAAATACACATTTTATAATAATAATCAGATCTCTGGGTATTGGAAACTCTAAGACTAAATTTATAGAGGTAAATTAAGTGGAATATGCAAATAAAAAACCGACTCTTAAACACCTTTCTTTTCTTGACCGCTTTTTGACATTGTGGATATTTACAGCAATGCTAACTGGAGTCGGTTTAGGATATTTTTTCCCCACTATAGAAGTTTTTATCAATCATTTCCAAGTAGGAACAACTAATATCCCTATTGCTATTGGTTTAATTTTGATGATGTATCCATCTTTAGCAAAGGTAAAATATGAAGAATTAGGTGATATATTTCGTAATAGAAAAATTCTCGGACTATCATTATCCCTAACTTGGATAATTGCCCCAATAGTAATGTTTATACTTGCTATTCTTTTTTTACGCGATAAACCTGAATATATGACTGGTTTAATCCTCATTGGATTATCCCCCTGTATTGCTATGGTAATTGTCTGGAGTGATTTAGCTAAAGGAGATACTGAATATACCGCAGCACTTGTTGCTTTTAATAGTATTTTTCAAGTTTTATTTTACAGCTTTTATGCCTGGTTTTTTCTTTCTATTTTGCCCCCTTTATTTGGCTTACCAGCAAGTATTATCAAGATCAGTATTGGAGAAATTGCCAACAGCGTTTTTATCTATTTAGGCATTCCTTTCTTAGCTGGATTTATGACCCGTTTGATTTTAATAAAAGCTAAAGGTAAGCAGTGGTATCATCATCNATTTATTCCAAAAATAAGTCCCATTACTTTAATTGCTCTCTTATTTACTGTCGTAGTAATGTTCAGTTTAAAAGGTGATTTAATTGTGCAGATTCCTCTAGATGTTGTCCGCATTGCCATTCCCCTAATTATCTACTTTTTATTAATGTTTTTCAGTAGTTTTTACCTAGCGTGGAAAATTAAAGCCGACTATTCAAAAGCTGCTAGTGTGGCATTTACCGCTGCTGGTAATAATTTTGAATTAGCCATAGCTGTAGCTATTTCTGTATTTGGAATCAAATCTGGTGTAGCTTTTGCTGCTGTCATTGGACCCCTGGTAGAAGTTCCAGTCTTAGTTGGTTTGGTAAATGTATCACTTTGGTTCAAAAAACAGTTTTTTCGGTTATCTTCCCCAATGGGATTATAATTAAACACGTTTAATCTACTATTGATTTATTTGCATTTGATGAAAATTACTGATTTAATTACCTGGTTTGAAAAATGGGCAAATCCTGCTTGGTGTGAAAGTTGGGATAATTGTGGTTGGCAGGTAGAACCAGGTATTTTAGACCAAGAAGCGCGGATTTTAGTCTGTTTAACTCCAACTTTAGCAGTTATGCAAGAAGCGATCGCTCTCCATGCTAACCTAATTTTTGCCCACCACCCCCTCATTTTTCATCCCCCCAAATCTTTCCGCATTGGGGAAGCTCTAACAGAAATGGTACGCTTATCCTTTGCCCATAATATCGGCATTTACACCGCCCATACTAATTTTGACCAAGTGGCAGATGGAACTGCTGATGTCTTAGCGCAACTTCTCGAACTTCAACAAGTATCACCTATTATTCCTACTCAAGCAGGTTTCGGTTATGGGCGAGTAGGAATGCTTACATCTACATTAACACTACAAGCTTTACTTGATTATATTCAAACTCAATTAAATCCAACCCATTTAATTTTTTCACCCACAGCCGATCTAAAACAGCAAATTTCCCGTGTAGCGGTTTTAGGTGGTTCTGGGGCGGGGTTTATTTCCGCAGTAGCTAAAACTAATGCCCAAGTTTATTTAACTTCCGACTGTAAATTTCATCAATTCCAAGAAAGCCGTGATCTGGGTTTAGTCTTAATTGACGCTGGGCATTATGCCACAGAACGTCCAGCTTGCCAACGTCTAGTCCAGAAAATGCAAGCCCTTAACTTAAATTGGGTGCAATTAAGCCAAAAAGATGAAGATTTTCGGCAGTTTTACCCTAATACAGTCAGCAGCTAAGAGACTTGACCTTCACAGCTAAAAAATTATTCACAGTTAAGGAATCAAAAAAAATGTTATTATTTATATATAATACAGATTTTAACACCGGGGAAGATATTCTAGACACAACCCAGAGTATGATCTATACCTAGAGAGATAATCTGATTAAAAGGCTGAAATCTATGTTATACCCAGATATAATATTGTTATTGGTGAAGCATTCTTTCAGAGCTAACTAACACCCCCCTGGCAACGCCAAATCAAAGAAAAATGTCCGTTGATATTAACAGTTGCCATAGCCGTTCAACTAATGCGGTAAACTAAAGCTTAAGACCCAAAATTTCACCTAAAACTAATGACTAAAAATAAGTGGTAAAATTGAGTCACTAAACTTACTGGGTTCTCACCGCGAACTTCACCCCTTAAAGGCTGATATTCCAGAGATCAAACCCGAATTTGACAGGTTTAACTACGTTGTATAAAAAGGCAGAAGCACTACATGCTACACCGCAAAATTTATCAACTCTGTTGCGACGGGCGGGAGGTATGTGTTTTTTTGCGGGATCAACAGCGCTGGATAGAGCGAGCCCGCATCATTGATATCGAGGGCGATTTAGTGACTTTACGCTATGAAACAGATGAAGAAGATGAAGTTTGTTCTTGGGAGGAGATGGTTCGTCTCGAAAGCATCGGATCTGTCTCTCAAAAATTAGCGTCAGTGCAACGCGGTAATATAGAACCGCTGACAACTGATGACTGTCCAGAAGCAGAGCGTATTCATAACCCTTATACTGACCTAAATCCAGATTAAACGCTCCTAAATTAAATTCACGTCAAGCGTTCAAAAGCAGGACAGTATCCGTCAAGGGTAACTTTGAAATTATACAAAGGGGCAGCGGGATTCCAACACCGTTGCCCCCTTTGGTGTCTACAGCTACCACAGCACGCAACATCACCAGAATTAAGACGAAGATTATTTGGGTTTAATAGTTCTCGTGGGGATAATCCCCGTAATACCAGGTCTTCACCCTGCCAACGTGCTTCTATTAAACCCGTATCAGCAAATTGTCGCCACCGGGGATCGGCTGTTACTGTATCAGGAAGAGTGATATTAATCACAGTCCCCAACTCCGTCAACTCCCCTCCATAATTAGTTTCCGGGGCAGCAGGTTGTAAAAATATTTCTCCAATCGGTAATTCTACTAGAGTGCCGGCGGCGGGTGAATGGACATGATAGCGGTTTTGCAACTCTTCTAAACAAGTTAAGTCTGATAAATAGCTGGGAGAACCATGGACAAAAATTACGTGCTGAGGTCGTAAATTATGAATTAGTTGGGTTGTTCCTGGTCCATCACTGTGTTGTGCTAAAAGATAACTGGCAAATTTTGTCGGTGCTAAATATTCCTGATTAACGGGAATATCAATTTTTTCAGGTAAAAGAATTAACCAATTGCCTGTGTTGGCTCGGCAGTATTTACGTAAATCTGCGGAAGAGTCTGTAATCACAATACAGGGAGATGTCCCTAAATTTGCCAAATTTTCCGGCTTTAATCGTCTAACACGAGGTTTTACCCGTTCATCCCAAAATAAAGGTTGGTGACGGGCAAAATTCTGAACTGCGGTAGGAAGATGGGGTAAAAGTTCTAAGTAAGCATCGCAACCAGCGGCTACAGTACCATCCACCCAAATATCTAGATCTCTACCTGTAAAATGGTGATGTGAGCGTAATAACATGAGTAATTCTTGACCTAATCCCAATACTGGAGTAGGCAAAATCACTGAACAGCTTTCATCTGTTCCCAGAGAACTAATAGCGCGATGAATCCTTTCTGCTAGTTGATTTTCTTGGTGACGACGATGGGGATGGCGGGATGTTCCATAACTACCTTCAATTAATAGCACGTCTAAATTTAAACCTCTGAGATCATCGAGTCGCAACCCTTCTACTAATCGGGAATTAGAGAGGAAAAAATCACCAGTATAAAATAATTTATAATCGCGGTTGGGGGTGTGGTAAGTGAGGAGAATGGCCACAGCACCAGGTAAATGACCTGCGGGGAATAATTCTACTATGAGATTTTCTTTGATTTCTATAGGAGCTCGCAATGGTAAGGCTTGACAAAATGAGGAGGTTACTGGTAGTTCTGCTTCTAGCCAATTTAGCGGTAATAACTTTGTTGTTACTTCACTAGCGTATATAGGTAATGAGGGAAAAGCTTGATGTAGTGTTAATAAGCCTCTTGCATGATCGGGATGGGCATGACTAACTAAGACTAAATCCGCTGGTATGGATGATGTACCATGATTTGCTGATTTAGTCAAATTCCGCGCTATAGGGGAAATATTGGTCAAGCCGAAATCTAATAGAATGCTGTGTGGTCCCATTCTGACTAGTAGACACACACCCTCATCTTCATGCTGAACGCTATAGGGGAAACATTCTAACTCATTAGCTGTTTCCCCAATATCAACATCAAAATCAACTGATAGATTATCCCTCATTCTTCCACCCTCAAACTAATAACTGAGAAACTTGGCTTTTGTGCAATATTCCTCAGCAAAGTTCTGAACCTTAGCAAACTAAGTTATCTCTCTTGTTAATGTGCAGAACCGTTACCATGATAGTTATCGGAATCGTAAAAGCCATTTTTCGTACCAAAGAATAAGCACGAAACCGTGAATATAACTGTTAAACCCACTAAAATTAGTTTGACATCCATTGATTTTTTCCTCTTGAATCAAGACTTTTGTATCTTAATATTGTATTTTTGTATTGGGGAAAAATCACTAGAAAATCTTTACCATAGTTAGGTTATTTGTAATAATAGCATTTTCAAGCCTAGTATTACAGCATTATATCCTCTCCCCGCTCGGTAAAGCGGACTTCTTTTATTTTCCACTGAGCATTACTAATTAATGTTTTGCGGATACTGCTAAATAATGCAAACTGTTCACAACTAGAAAGAGAAGATACTTGTCTTTTTGATTCTGGTGATAATCGGATATCAACAATAACAATACCATTTTTTTTATTTACACGATAACCGGATACGCTAAAATCTGCTGTATTTTGTTCTTTGAATATTTTACCTATGGCCTCATTCATCGGTTTTACTGCGGAAACCTGGACTTTTTTGGCAATTAACTCTTGACATTGAGCATCACTTGTGTATAAGGTGACGTTGCTAGTTTTTTTAGAGTTAGGTTTACTATGGGAATTGTTTAAAAATGGCTTAATTGTCGGAATAGGAGACTTTTCTGGTTCTTTTTGAGGAATGGGATTAATGTTGTTATTGGGTGTAGTTTCTGGAGTCGAGTAATTAGCGTTATTATTAGCATCACAACTGCTAATAAGAGTGCAGAACACTACTAAAAATAATGATAAAATAGCTCGTTTGTAATTATACATATAATAATTCCGTTGGATTTTTACAAGAAAATTCATCAGGGGAAGAAAAGAAAAAACCCTAATATCAATGATAACTGCATCACTATATCCACCTTGTTGAGAAAGTGCTTCTAGGGTTTTTAATTGATTGATTATTTCTGATTAGGTTGTGATCATTATTTTTTAATTGTCGCTGGGGTTAATATTTATTATACCTGTGAATTGTTGTTAATTAATCCCCAGTTCTTATATTTTCCCAGACAAAACCCAATTTTATTCCCCAGACTTACTGAAAGCTTGAGAAAATTAGTATAAAATTTATCTTCAACAACTCTGTAATTTTTATGCCTGTAGTTACTGAATATCACCATCTAAGGGAACTTAGCAAATTAAGATTTCCTGAATATAAGGTTAAGGTTATGGTTAAAGAAAATAAATTTTATTTTTTAGTATACTTTGGTAACAAAAAAGCGAA
>B570J13874_100096_pt1 | contig 15784 bp, 20 predicted proteins | sample LakMenEpi23Jul08_FD_13874 | JGI IMG/M metagenome (IMG submission 13874)
CATAGTCGCCTTATGGCATTGGGAGACTTTAAACGGACATGGAGGGACGATAAGACCACTTGTGGCGTGTTTCATTGAAGTGTCAAGAATCACCGCACCTTCAGGTCGGTGAGTATGTCAACATAACATTTACCTTGTGTCAATATTAATTTAGTGATGAAGATTCTGAATCGCTGGAAAAAATGCTGAGTACAATCAATTACTTGTCCAAACTTAGTTATGAATATTTTAGATTCCAAAGGTCGCTTGTTCGGTAAAATTAACCTATTAGATCTAGGGGCTGTACTAGTAATTTTACTTGTGATAGTCGGTATCTTTATTTTCCCTGGTACTTCCGGTTCTGTAGCTCAGGTCGGCGCGAAAATAGTACCCATTGAGGTAGATTTATTGGTACGTGGTCTTAATGTTCGTAATCCGCAACGGTTGGTTAAAGAAGGATTCACAACAGGTGGTAAAACTAATGTAATTATCCGTAATCAACCCTATGGTCAGATTGGGATTAAATCCATTGAACAGTTAGAGAGAACCCTGACTATTGGTCAACCAGATGGTACAGTGAAGGAATTACCAGATCCTCGCAAGATTAACTTTAGTACAGATTTTATCTTAACTTTAGAAGGTAAAGCTACAGTTACTAAAGATGGACCAGTTCTTGGTAATAGTAAAGTAAAAATTGGTATGCCTTTTGAATTAGAAGGTTTTAACTATAACTTTAATGCGTCCGTAATTGACATTCGCTTACAGGATCAATAACATTGTGTTTACATCAGTTTCCGGTATTATGAAGTACAGATATTAATGATAAAACTCTTTTAGCGCGGGACTATTGCCCGCACAAGGTCTACCTAAATCAATCCGAACGTGCTGTAAGGGAAAATTTTCCTAATTTTATGCTTAAAATTGGTAAAAACTACCCATTTGTAATTTTGTAATCAAGTAGGTAAATACTGTGATACAGGCTTCGTCTTCTTGGAGGCAACTGATTAATCAAGTTTCAGAAATTAAGATAGAAATGCCAAAACATCAGATTTTTAAACATTTTTATGAACCTGGTGCTTTGCTGGGATTATTGACAATTATTGTAGCCATGCTGCTTTGGAATTGGCAATTGCTATTATCTCTTGTTGCTGGTATTGGTATCATGGTATTTACTTATTCCATGCAAAAATCTAACTGGCAATTACCCTGGTTAGAAATACGCAATTTGATAAGCAGCACTAATAGTCAGTTAGCTTATTCTATTGCTAGTGGTGGTATAGCAACGGTGATAACTTATATGGCCTCGGCCATTTGGGTTGATGCTCCTAGTCATTGGTTAGCTGCTGGTGCTATTATTCAAGGTATGGCCACCTTATTAACTTTAATTTTGTTGGTATGGCAAATATTCAGTTTTCAAGGAAATCAACAAGAAAACCATCTTGATCAATTGTTAAACAATTTAACAGAAAAAGATTCTTTAAAACGGTTGCTTTCCATGCGTCAGCTTAATAAACTGATTAGTCGTCAGCGAGTTGATACGGTGGTTCAAAAAGATATTATGGAATGCTTACAACTGCTACTGAGTCAGGAAAAAGAATTGATAATTCGTGAAGCGGCTTTAGACTGTTTGCAAAACTTAAATGGGTTATCGCCGCTAAAACATACTCATCCAAAAATTTTTATGCCTGTATTAGCGAAAACAAAGAGCAAAATTCTGGTAGAGTGAGCTAATTTTGATTTAATTCTTCTTTGAGGACTTGCTGATAGATATTGGGTAAGGAACTACTAACAGAATTATTTTCTATACCGTAGCCTAAACTAGTCCAAGTAGGAGAAAGTTTTCGGAGGACATCATTTAAATTTTGCTGCTGTAATAGCTTAGGGATATCCACACCCCAAGCTTTTGAGTCATGTAACCAACGGTAAACTACAACATCTTGATATTCTGCTTCAAAACTATAATTAGTCCAAAACATCATCTGTGTGGGCTTTGGGTGATAGCGAGGAGCAATTCGATACCAAGTAGTATTAATGATTTGATATCTACCTGCGGCTGTGGAACAATTACCTGTATTTGGTCCTGTGGTAATGGTAATACATTTTTGAGGATGATGGCTGAGATCATTAATCTGCTCACCACCATACAATAGAGAGTAGGGACGATTACCACTAGCTTCACTGGCGGATATGGTTCGCATTAATGCCCGAACATAAGGATCTCCACCAATCATAACTAGGGGTGGTTGCTTTCTAGTAAATATAGGTTCAGGAGATAATTGTAGATCTCCAAAAATATACCATTGAAACAGGTATACAAAGCCTAAAAGTGAAGCTATGGGAGCAATAAGTTTTTCTACACCTTTAAGTTCAAAGCTTTTCAGAATCTACCTCCTTTTTCGTTGTTTGTCTTGAATAATTACAAAAAGTTACTCTTTGATTTCGGAAAAATAAAAATTTCAGTAGTATTTCTATGATCACATATTCGGTTATTTAGCTACAATGTCAAATATTGGGTGAAGATCATACAATATAGTCATAAAAGGCCAGATATTTCTGGTTAGTTAATTAGGAGAGTCAAATAAGTACAACTAAATCTACTGTTTTCTTCCCTGTTGTTGACTTTACATATTTAGTTCATATTTGTGTGAAGTTGATGACAAATTGTTGAGTTTTTCGGAACAATTAATATAGACAAACTTCAAAATATACAAAAAACAAATTTATGGTGACAAACAATAGTGAATATCAATCTTGGAAGGTAGCAGATGAGATTGTATCACAAAAAGCTGATATAGTTTCAACTAAATTTTATAGCAATTATCAGGATATTATGGAAATGTTTGCACCTATTAATCAGGTAGAGGAGTATTTTCATACTCATGCTTCCTGGTTTGTTCGTTGTGCAGAACCGATGAAAGTAGAAGCTTTGAGCGAAAATAGCTACGCTTTAACCGTGGGTAAATTTGGTGCTTTTGGTTACGACGTAGAACCCAAGATTGGACTGGAGTTGTTAAAACCCCAAGGTTATAAGTTCCAAATCCGTAGTATCCCTGTACCTGATTACCAAGCGCCTGGTTATGAGGTCGATTATAAATCATCTACGGAATTAATGGGAGATTTAGACGGCATTACACGGGTACAATGGGAATTAGATTTGATGGTTGAGTTGCATTTTCCCAAATTCATGCGCCGATTATCCCATTCTCTAATTCAGTCTACAGGCGATCGCATCCTCAGTCAAATTGTCCGTCAAGTTTCTCGTCGTCTCACATACAAGGTACAAAAAGATTTTCATCAATCTTTAAGTATACCTTTTCCCCAGAAAAAACATTGATGATAATTGATAAGTAGTACAAAATTGAAATGAAGCTGCATAGAATGAGATTTTAATAATAATTAACCGCAACTTAACGCAAATAAATGCAATTAGGGACGGATGAGATTATTCTGTGCAGCCTCATATAGAATTGATATAAATGAGAACTTATGCTTTAGTAAGAAGTCTTTGGATAATTTCGACACCAGAGAAGGCTTGCCATGCAAAAAGCCCTAAAATAGTAAAATTGAGGATTATATGTGTCATTCTTGCCCAATTCGCGCCTTTTTGCATCAAAGGAACTAAAGATGCCGAAAAAGCTATTAAACCTGTCATACTTAATCCAGTTAATAAATGGGGTCCGACAAACAATTTACCATTATTAATGTAAGTGACAGCCATACCACCTATTGAACCTGCTACCATTACAGCTAACATAATAGAACCAATTTGGTGATGTTTGATGGTAAAACGTCCTTTAATCAGTTCTTTCTTTTCTTCTCCTTGAGCATTTCTGGTGCGCTGTACTTGTAGCCCTAAATACGCAGCATATAAGGAGAGTGCTAATAATACCCACATTATAGCTGGGTGAGCAAAGTTCAACCAGAATCTTATTGTTGGGGTTAGTTCAAAAGCCATATTTTTTACTTCCGTTAATTAAATCTTTATAAAACTTAGCATACATTTATTTTTCTTACTCAGCAATTTTTCGCCAGGATATGATCTTGATCTTGAGTTAAAATCAGTAACATCTATCCAAACAGGATATAATCAATGATAGAAAAAAAAGATCCCACGTTGTTAAAAACTGTCAAAGCTGGGAATATTCAGGGGGTCTTGACGTTACTCTCCCATGGTGCTAAGGTTGACACAGACGACGACAATGGCACCACAGCATTGATGTTTGCTGCAAATTTAGGTTATACAGAAATTGTGCGATCGCTTTTGGCTGCAGGCGCTAATATTAACTTAACTAGGAAAATCCATGGTTTGACAGCATTAATGCTTGCTGCTAATTCTTGTCAAGTAGATGTTGTCAAGCTATTAGTCTCTCAAGGGGCAAATATCAATGCTACTAATCACGACGGCAGTACCGCTTTAATGATAGCAGCATTAAAGGGTCATATTGAGATTGTACAAGTCTTGTTAGCTGCTGGTGCTGATATAAAAATCACTGATAAGGATGATGATACTGCATTAAAACTAGCAATAAAATACAAACATCCAGAGGTTATTCGATCTTTATCACAAAATAGCAATATTGTCAATAGCCAAGATTCGGAAGGTGAGACAGGACTAATGATTGCTATAGATTTAGGCTATTTAGAAATAGTACAAGCATTGTTATCATCTGGTGCTGATGTTAATATTAAGAATTGTGATCATGTAACAGCATTATTAGCAGCTACAGCAACGGGAAATAGTGATATAATAATGGTTTTGTTAGATGCAGGTGCGGAAATTAATCATCAAGATAAAGAGGGGGAAACAGCCTTACACCTTGCTGTTGTGGAAGAATATATTGAGATAGTAAAAATATTACTTCAACGGGGGGCAGATGTACAAATTAGAAATCATTTGGGAGATACACCCTTATTGATAGCAGCATTCCAGGGATATAGTGATATAGTAGCAGTTTTGTTGGCTGCGGGGGCGGATATGGAAAAGAAAAATTTTGGAGAAGTTGCGCTTACTTTAGCGGTATCTCAAGGACATTTCCACACCGTGAAACTATTGCTTGATTATGGTGCAGATATTAATAAATTAGCAGATGATGGTAAAACTCCTTTAGTCAAGGCCATAGCTGCAAATTATCCCGAAATATGCCAAATTTTACTGGAAAAAGGTGCAAATGTGAATTTGCAAAACTCGGCTGGGGTCACTGCTTTAATGTGGGCTGTAGCTGAGGGTTATAGTCAGGCTGTGGCAATGTTACTACAAGCTGGTGCGGATGTCAATTTAAAAAATCAGGGTGGTTATACGGCTTTAATGATTGCTAAACTTAATAATTATCGGGGTATTGGTACAATGTTAAGACAAGGAGGAGCGAAGGAATGATAGGTATTGAATTATTTATATAGTTTTCTGGTCTATTGAAGTACATACCAATTTATTTACTATTCGCTGTGTCCTAAAACTAAAAAACTTTGTACTTCATAAGCAAGAAAACTATAAATATAAGTTATTTTTAAACAAAAGTAAGAGGCTTCAAGATTTATTTTAGTGAAGTAAATTTCAACTTTGACCAGAACAGTATAAGAGGTTAAGTTCAACGATTTGATTAGTAGTTGCTGATTTGTTATTGTACTCCAATATACTTATGTGTTTGTAAGGAAAGTTTATAGTCAGGTTTTTTTTGTAATATCTGGAAAATCAGCGGTAGTGATTTTGAAAAACTGTACCATTCAGGTTGTAAGTAAACAAGTAAATTAGGGTGTGTAGATAAATATTTTTCATAAAAATCAATTTCTGTACCTGTTTCTATGACTATTTTAACTTCATTAGCTCGACTCCAAAACTGACTTTGTACGGGATACTTAGAGTTAATATGTTCTTTAGGAGATAGAGTAATCCAAGCTGCTGGGGAGATTTCTTGCCAAAAAGAGCCTGATGTTTCTATATTAACTTGTTTATCTGCGGTTGACAAGACTTGAACTAATGCGGGTAAATGTTTGTGAATAAATGGTTCTCCACCGGTTATTACGACTCTGGGAGATTTAATTTCTGCTAAAAGTTCACCAATTGAACGTTCTAACCGTGGTAAATTTGCTCCTCCGTCAGCGTAACCAGTATCACACCAAGGACAACGGACTGGACAACCTGATAAGCGAATAAAGTCTACTAAGGAACCTGTCCAGTATCCTTCTCCCTGAACTGTACTTTGAAAAGTTTCATGAATGGGGAGCTTAATTTTTAAAAGCGACATTTTCAACCTAAAATTTATAATCTATTTAGTTATCAGTTTGCCATATAAAGCTGGATATTTGGAAATTTTTGATCAAAGTTTGGAATGATTAAGAAAAAGAGAAACATCAAGATAAACTTTTTACACAATCAGAGTAGAAAGAAATTAGATTGACTTTTTACTTTTATTTGTGCCTTGATGTTTCCTACTGTGCTAGATATGAACAATATACATGGTTTTGTTTTGGTTGGAAGTATTGGAATTATCAGTTTTTGTGTGATAATAACTACTTTAAATGCTAATAAATCCTCCTTGAGTGAGATTTTATGGGATTTTTGGGTAATGATAAAGAAAAAATTAAGCTCTTAACTTAGAAGTTGAGAGAAAGAACAGGGAATAAGACTGGGAAACAATATAATGAATATTTAAAAACAAGGTAGATATTGTGATATACACAAAAAAATTATGGGTAGGAATTGGTTGTCAAAAAGGAATTTCCTCACAATTAATTAAGACAGTAATTAAAAAAGTTTTTGGAGAATATCAGCTTATATATAGTGAAGTAGCTGGAATTGCAACTATTGATAAAAAAGCCTCAGAAATTGGTTTGGTAGAATTTTGTAACTTAGAAAAACTACCTTTAAAAACTTTTAGTGCTGAACTTTTAAATAATGTATTTGTTCCCAATCCTAATAATATTATTAGTAAGTTAGTGGGAACATTGAGCGTAGCTGAAGCTTCCGCAATTCTTGCAGTTTCGGAAATCCCATTTGGAGAAATAATGTTATTAGTTCCTAAACAGATTTTCCGATTATCAGGAGTAGGGATAACAGTAGCTGTTGCTAAAAGTGAAAGTCTGATATTTTAATCAATTGCATTAACAACTTGATTAATAATACTCGAAACAATTGATAAAACAATTGAACCTAAAAAAGCAGGAATAAAACCCTGAATTTCAAAACCATAACCGCGAGTTATTGTACTAGCAAACCATAGAGTTAGAGCATTAATTACAAAAGTAAATAACCCTAAAGTAATAAAGGTAATGGGAAATGTTAAAATCTGCAAAATTGGCCGGACAATGGCATTTACCAAACCAATGATAACAGCAGCAATCAAGGCCGCAGTAAAACTAGTGAGAATAATCCCAGGGACAATTTTAGATGTAATTAACAATGCGACCGCAGCGCCGAGCCAAGTTAAGAGAAAGTGCTTCATAGTTTGATGATGATCACAAGATTAATGTTACTAGGAAGTGCGTTTTAAGAAGACTTTCCATGTATCACCACCGACAACACCATCAGGTTTTAAACCATAACGAGTTTGAGCAGCTTTGACTGCTGCTTCTGTGGATACGCCGAAATCTCCATCTATTTTACCATTGAAAAAACCCAAGTTTTTAAGTTGTTTTTGCAATTTAATTACTTCCACTCCACTTGTACGTAAACGCAAAATTGGCCATCCTTCTATGGTATATTGAATACCAGATGTTCGTTGATTGACAGGGGTGGGTTGAATGGTAATACTACTTTGATTTTTGGGGGTTGTGGGTCTGTTTCTAGCTTTAGGGGGTTGGGTGGGAACAGTCGTAAAATTACTGACTGGGTTAGGTGCGGAAGTAATAATATTTGATGGGTTGGGGAACAGTTTTTGCCAAGTGATGTTATCTACATTACCGCTGGGATTTAAGCCCGCAGCTTGTTGAAACTGGGCAACGGCAATAATGGTACTTTGTTGATATATACCATCCACAGCACCAGAATAAAAGCCCAAAAGCTTTAAAGCGGCTTGAAGTTCTGTAACTCGTTCACCTTGACTACCTAAGTTGAGAGAGGGACGATTAATTTTAACTTCTGTATTAACTTGGGCAATTTTGACTGGTGCTGCTGTGGATATGAAAGCAGAAGAACTAATTAATAGGGGTGTGCTGATTAACAAAAGTAAGCAATACCAAGAATTCGCGCTCAAGTTGGGAATATTTGCTGTTAGACTGACTTTCATAAAAATTTTATAGAACTTTCTGATACTAATCTTACACTTATTGCTATCACTTTATTCACTGTTATTTTTTTGGTATGAATATAAAATATCACCCAAATTGTTTTCAATGCTTGTTGGGTAACATACGTTAACCCAACCTACGCAATTTAAAGTTTTAGGAAATAGCGGTTTGAATAGCTTCCTCTTGTCCCACTAAAGACAGATATGGTGCTTCTAAATATTTACGAGCGACTGTAATTGCCTCCGTTGCTGTGACATTATTAATTAATTCTGGGAATTTTTGGTCAAATTCAATCCCTAAGCCTAAAATTTCATACCAGCCATATATCTGAGCAATATGTCCATTAGTTTGTTTACCTAAAGCATATTGACCGATAATTTTATTTTTAGCAGTTTGTAATGCTGCTGCTGATAGTTCGGTGGTACATAACAATTCTACTTCTTGCTGAAGTCCATTAAGGGCTATTGTGGTATTTTCTGGTGCAGTGCCAATATAAACTACGAAGGAAGCGGGAAATAGCCGGGTAGAATAAATGGCAGATACATCATAAGCTAAACCTTGCTTTTCTCGCAATTCTACAAATAAACGACTAGAAAGACCATTACCTAAATAGCTAGAAAGTAACTTGAGTGCCGCATATTCTGGGTTATTTACTGATGGTCCTAAATAACCTAACATAATAATTGATTGTTGTGTATTTAGGGGTTGTAAACAAGATTTGGGTGAGGCGATAATTTGTGGTAAATTAAGATTAGGTTTTGGTAAAGTGGGTATTTGCCAATCACCAAAAATCTTGGTAATTAGTTTTTCTGCTTGTTCTGCTGTAATGCGTCCAGCAATGCTAATTACAATATTATCAGGACGGAAATGAGTTTGATGATATTCTAATAAATCAGCACGGGTAATACTACTCATGGTTGTTTCATCACCCAAAACTGACATAGAATAGGGATGATTTGGGTACATTGCTTGACGTAGTTGTTCAAAGGCCACGCTAAAAGGTTGCTCTTTTTGAGAACGAATATCTTGAATTGCTAATCGTTTTTCTAATTCTATTTGATTTTCAGGAAAAGTAGGCGATCGCAATAATTGTCCAGCTAATGCTAAAATGTCAATAAAATCGGCAGTTACCGTTTTTAAAGATAGCAAAAAATAATCTGTAGCTGCGTCTGTGCCTAAACTAGCTCCGACAGATTCAACTTTTTCGGCAATTTCTAAGCTGGATAAACCATCACAGCCCTTGGTCATTACCGTTGATAATAAATGAGTTAGACCAGCTTTTTCTGGCTGTTCATGACAACTACCAGCACGGATAAAAATCCGTCCAGCAATAATATCAGCAGCTTGATTTTCTGATACTAATAAAATAATGCCATTACTTAACACAGTGCGATGAATAAGAGATCGACTACTAATAGTTTGCATTTTAAATTTCAGTTAATAACTAACAAGGTTGGAGAATTGTCACAGCATAATTAGCCGGGGAAAGATACTGTTGAGCTATTTTTTGCAGTTCTTGAGGATTAAAAGATTGGATTTCTTGGGGATACTTGGTAACTAATTCAGCCTGAGCGATAGTATGATAAAAACCATAAAAACTACTTAGCTGATTTGGTGTTTCTGTGGAAAAAGCAAAATCATTACATAAAAACCTCCGAATGCGATTTAATTCTTGCTGACTAATTTCTTGATTTTGCAATTTTTTCAAATGGGAACAAATCAAATTTTCCACTAGTTCCAAATATTCTGATTCTAACCAAGCCGTAATTGTGAATAAACTTGATTCTTGTTGTAGAGAAAAATCACAGCGAATGTCTTGAACAAGTTGCTTTTCTTCCCGCAAATCAGATACTAACCGAGAAATTCTCCCTTCTCCTAGCACAGCCGACAATAATTCTAACCCATGAACAGCCCGAAATTCTTCTACTCCCGGTACTTTCCAGGCCATCATTAACCGCGCTTGCTCTAATCTTGGTAATATTAACTCATGACGACAAATGCCTTTAATTATCGGTGCTGGAACTTTGGTAAATTGGAGACAATTATCCCGTTCAGGAAAATCTGCAAATACACGGTTTACCAATTCCCTAGCGGCTTTTTCACCAATTCCCCCCACAATTACCACAGTCATATTTTCTGGTTGGTAATAATTGCGATAAAAGCGACGCATAGCTTCCGGGGAATGCTGCATCAATTCTGGCTCAGTACCCAATACAGAACGTCCGTAAGGGTGGTTTTGGTAAACATTTTTAACCAGAGATTGAAAACCTAGCCAATCAGGATCATCATTATAACTACGGATTTCTTCTAACACCACATCCCGTTCTCTGATAAATTCGTCGTCAGGAATGGCTGCATTCAGGAGTAATTCCCCTAAATAGGGTAGTGTATCTTCTAAATAATTAGCAGCGTTGTGATGGAATAATGGGCGTAATCATGGCTTGTTGCGGCACTACTGACACCGCCAATTTTTTCAATGTGATAATCAAATTCCCCAGGAAGTAGGTTGGGAGTCCCCTTAAAAATCATGTGCTCTAGGAAATGTGCCATTCCAAACCAGGGTTCTGGTTCTAGGTTAGTTCCCGCACCTACCCAAACGTCAGCTACCACTATGGGTGTGGTGGATATCTGTTGGTGAATTAATGTTAACCCATGATCTAATTTGATAACTGAACCGGGGAACAGGTTGTGAGTGAGTTGTTTTGACAATTTCTTTTAACTTAATACAATTTAATTTTAGTTATTCTAACCTTGATTTTCATGACTTCTACTAAATTTTATCTGATAGGGTGTTTGAAAAGTCTAAATTTATACATATACAAGCAGTTGTAAACCGCCTCTACACAAGCGAAACCTACCTGCTTGGGTTTGAAAACATCTTCTGAGACTGTACAGAATAATCATTATCATTTATCGGCGTTTATCTGCGTTTGATTATGATTAAATTGCTTACTTTACTATAATTTGATTTTAATTTGGTCTTGGTAATAACGAACCACAGAGGACACGGAGGACACGGAGAAATGAGAGTTTGGGAGGTTTTTGTGTCAGTTGTAAATTTTACAAAAATAAAGTTAAATTATATAGATTCAGTAAATCACTAAGTTTTTATGAAAATACGTCCAGTAATTTTACTATTTACTTTAGTTGTTCCTGGTTTTTTGGTAGTGTTAATATCTCTTTATTTTTTTGCTGTGGATTATAATGCGCTGATTAAAGCTGAAACTTACATAGAAAAAATTGCCAATGATAAAAAGTTTGATAAAGGAACTTTACAATTTGCATATCATCGAGCTTTAGCTCATCGAATTAATGTTTTTGCAGATGCTACTTGGGGATTATTAGGAGGTGTGATTACAGCGGTAGGTATTCATGGTTTGGTGATGTTAAAACAGAAGGATTAAAATACTTTTTATGAGGATTTTCTATATTTTAATTGTATGATTATGGCGGGCTAGAAGCCCACCCCACAAGAGTTTGATGGATTTGCAGAAGGATTAAAATACTTTTTGTGAGGATTTTCTATATTTGAATTGTATGATTATGGCGGGCAAGATGCCCACCCCACAAGAGTTTGATGGATTTTAGATATGCAAATTATCTGTATTTTTCTTCTTCAATGAAAATGCCTAAATTTTCTTTTTTCCAAGTTGCTAAATCTACTAAGGATCTGTCGCGGTAACGTCCATATTTTTCTGGTTTACTCTTGATTTTTACTCCCAAATCTGGGATAATTCCAAAGTTAGGAGCCATGGGTTGAAAATGTTTTGGTGCAGCAGATCTGATAAACTCAAATAATGCCCCCATCATGGTTGTAATAGGTAAAATTAGGGGTTCTTTTCCTAATGCTAATCTAGCAGCATTTGTTCCCGCTAACCAACCTCCTGCAGATGCAGCAGTATAACCTTCTGTTCCTATTAATTGTCCCGCAGCTAATAAGGTTGGACGTTCTTTAAATTGCAAAGTTGCTAACATTAACTGGGGTGCATTTAAAAAAGTATTGCGGTGCATTACTCCTAATCTGACAAATTCGGCTGTTTCTAAACCAGGTATCATTTGAAATACTCGTTTTTGTTCACCCCAGCGCAAATTAGTTTGAAATCCTACCATATTCCAAAGTTGACCAGCTTTATCTTCTTGTCGTAATTGAATTACCGCATAGTTACGTTCTCCCGTACGAGGATCAGATAAACCCACTGGTTTTAGTGGTCCATAACGCATGGTATCTTCCCCTCTTTTTGCCATTTCTTCAATTGGTAAACAAGCTTCAAAAAATTTCGCTGTTTCTCTTTCAAAGTCTTTTAATTCTGTTTGTTCTGCTTGACAAAGTGCTGATCGAAATTGTAAATACTGCTCTTTATTCATGGGACAATTTAGATAAGCTGCTTCACCTTTGTCATAACGAGAAGCCATAAATGCAATATCTTTATTGATAGAATCTCCGGTAATAATGGGACTTGCAGCATCAAAAAAGCTAAGATATTCCATCCCCGTAAATTGTTGTAAATCTGCGGCTAAATCGGGACTGGTTAAGGGTCCTGAAGCTAAAACGACAATACCTTCGGGAATTGTTGTAACTTCCCCCCGTCGAAAATCAATTAAAGGGTGATTGGCTAGGGTTTTGGTCAAATCTTCCCCAAATTGTCCTCTGTCCACCGCCAAAGCCCCACCAGCGGGGACTGCGTGTTCATCTGCTTTGGAGATGACAATAGAACCGAGTTGGCGTAATTCTTCGTGTAATAGACCGGCGCGCGATCACTGGCCATAGCCCCAAAGGAGTTACTACAGACCAATTCGGCTAAATTTTCGGTATGATGGGCAGGGCTGAAGCGTTTAGGGCGCATCTCGTGGAGAATTACTGGTACTCCGGCCTGGGCTATTTGCCATGCTGCTTCTGTTCCTGCAAGTCCACCGCCAATTACTTGTATCGGTTGTTGTGTCATAGTTGTTTTTTTAATTACTTGGTTTGGTTAAAGATAATCTTCTATAATATCAATAAATTATTATATCATTTAAATTAATTTAACCGCATTGTACCTTAATTGCTTTTCTATCACCTATAAATCATCTGTGGGAATTTCTTTCAATTTAATTCTCGTTTTATTACTAGAACAAACATCTGGGTTATTTTTACAAATTTTTTCCACCAAATCAAATCTATTTTCAGAACAAAAAACAAATCTAAAATAAGTAGGTTTCAATTCGTAACTGAACAAGTCTACAAATAGTATAGTGTTTTAGTTGCACCTATTACTGTGGGAAATGATATCTACATAGCCGCAGGTTCAACAGTAACGGAAGATGTCCCTGATGATTCTTTAGTAATTGCACGCGGTCGTCAGGTTGTCAAACCAGGTTGGAAGATGAAAACTGATAGTTAATGTTTTTGCGGGTGCGTTAAAAGACCCACCTTTTTATGCAGAAATTTGATTAATTCCTACTTGATAAATTATCTGTTCTTGTACTGACTTTGCAGCAGATACAGCTATTTCTTCCCAATCACTAGCTAATAATAAAATGCTCAAAAGTGACTTTAATAAATCCCGATTAGATATAAATTCTTCAACATCATATAATTCATCTTGTTTTAAAATTTCTTCCAGTGCTGATAAAGCTACAGATTCGGGTAATTTTATTCTTTGAATTAATCGTTTTTGTGCTACTTCTAAAGCCGTTTTTTCTCCTATACCCAAATTCCATTCTTTTATGAGTAACCGCAGTTCTCGGTTGAGTGATACGCGCAACTGTGTCATTCTTCCTAACATTCCAGGGTTTTGTAATAAAGCGGGAATTGCTAAACCCCAATCTAATCCTGCTATCACGTCGCAGTCGGTTTCATCTTCAATTTGAATTGCTGCTTGGAGAGATGTTGGGTTAAAAAGTAAATCAACAGCTTCAGCTACATTTTGGTTATTATTCATAATTACTTATCCCATCATTTTTTAAGTTATAGTTCTGCGTTTTTATATTCTTCCCCCTGGACGCGGAATAGCCTTTCCTTCCACATCAAAGCAATCTGTACAAGTTCCGGGGAAAGCATTAATAAAGCGATTTAACATATCAGGATCATCTTTAAAAACTGTCATCCATACTGAGAAAAAGCCTTTATCAACTGCATGAATAACAATCATATCTTGCATTTGTTTTAGTAACTCTTCATCATTGCATTTACGAAGACTTTCTAGATATTTTTCTGCTGTCTCCCACGCTTCTTTACGATTCATCCATCGGCGATCTTTCATTTGCATATCAGGCTTAGGTGTTTTATCGAGTCCCACCATTTTAATAGTTGCTTTAGCTACTATTTCTTCTTCGGAAGCTAAAGAAGGATTTACTTTAACAAATCCACCTTTGCTATACTCAAAAGCTCGGAAAGTATTATCTTGATCAATCCAATAAAATTCACTTCTCGCAGCTATTTTAGCAGAGGTTATGTGAAGATGTTTCCATGAACTATCCCACCTTTTTTCCATAGGAGATTTTTTAGTTGAGTTGCAGTTAGTACAAGCTAAACAAAAGTTTTCCCAGTTAGTTTTTTCATCCTTAAATAGTGATTGTGGTAATATATGCTCAACACCTAGAGATGAGGGAATACGCATTTCACAATAAGAACAATATTCACCAAGTTTCTTAATTAAGTCTCTTCGTGCATCTTTATGCCCTTTGAAAACTTTTGTATTTTTACCTCTAACAACTGGTCTCATTTTTATAATCCTCTTGCTAAACGTTCCATTTTCAAAAAAGCATGATATGCAACATCATCACTATATGGTTCTATTAATTCATCCAGTTCTGTTTTTAATTTTTCCAATTCTTCTGGTGATGTATTGTTAGCATTTTCTAACATCTGATAATATCTTTCTGCGGTTTCCATCATCTGTTGATGTCGGTCATTTCTGTATGGATGAGGAACGTGCATAACGTTTTCTGTAATATATTCTATATTCTTGTTTTCATATTCTGCGGCTGGTATTAAATCGGGGTTATTTAAATCAATCAGTTCTCCATCTCGCAAAGACTGGACAATATGTTCAGAATGTGTAGTGGCAAAAAATTGAATTTTGGGAAATGTTCTCTTTAAATCTTCTACAACTCGACGTTGCCATTTAGGGTGTAGGTGTAAATCAATTTCATCAATTAAAACAATACCCGGTGTAAGTCGCGCAGCTTCACCGTCAAATTGTGGATTTAAGGTGACACAACGATAGGCAATATCAGCAACCATTCCTATCATATTTTTTACACCATCACTTAACATATCAAAGGGTAAAGTTCTTCCATCTTGTGCAGTAGCAACCAGTTTATTTTGAAGTACATCATACTTGACATCTTGCCAGTCTTCCATACAATTTTTAATAGCCTCTTTAACTCCTGACAAAGTACCTAAAGGTCTTCCCTGTTGTAAAGACGCTAATTCCCATTTTTTAAACCAGAGCATTATTTTTTTCATTTCATTGGATTTAGTCAGACAATTCTTATATCCTAGAAATCGAGGACCAGGTCCTTTAGTATTTTGTATTTCCCTGTGTTGAACCCGAAGACGACCTGTACTGTAATATGAAATCACGGGTAAAATAATCTT
>B570J13874_100103_pt1 | contig 15157 bp, 15 predicted proteins | sample LakMenEpi23Jul08_FD_13874 | JGI IMG/M metagenome (IMG submission 13874)
CTCCTGGTATTAGCTATTTTGAAACAACCATTCAGCCCGAAAGTAATTCATTTGGAATTAATGGTCACAAATGTGTCTTACAATCAGGAATGAACACTACAGCCGATATTATTTCTAGAGAAGAAACCGCATTAAAATTTATGTTGAGAAAAGCTAGACTAATTGCTGATTTATAAGTAGCTAAATAGCTGAAAAAATTAATTAAATTAATTATTAAAAGGGAACAGAGAACGGGCAAATTTTTAATAGAAAAAACTCATATTTAAAAATATAAGACTGAAATAATGATACTGTTTTTTTAGTGCTACGCATCTTTTAAAAACATCTTTTTTTGACTGAGCTTTAAACTCAGCAACTTTTGTTTCTTATCTGTTCCCTGTTCCCAGTTAATAGTTCATTTTTTTGTAAAAGCAAAGAACAGGAAATAAATCATGTATGTAATTAATTCTGTCGTATTACTCTCCAAAAAATACAAAATATCAGGCTATTCTAAAATTTTTTGATCATGATATATCTACTCTGATTTTTTATTCTTATTTACCAAAATAAGAACATCTTTACAATAGCTTTAAATTCTTAACATCAGCTAAATGCTCCTACTTAACAAAAACCTTATGTCAATTTGGCACTTTTATTATTCAGTATTTTCTATTACTTAATATCTCCTATAGTACCTGTTACTATATTTGTCACAACTCTGATTAATCCTAAGTTTTTTTAAATAAACATATTTATTATTGTTATATATCAACTTCATAATCTCAGTATTTTCTAATATTTTTCATTGGGTAAGGGGTAACACCCCCACCTTTAATAAGTTATAACTAAGAAAACCTACAAAAAAGTAATTAATAGTAGTATATATAGGACTAATATTTGATTTTTGGAACGTATGTAGACTAGGCATTGCCCAGCCCACCCTAGACTACTTAAAGTTTTTCAAATATCATTTATGATTCCTATAGCAACCAAAAATTATCATGTGTGTAACTATTAGGACAATTATTAGATATGCAACAAATTCCATCAGAAAAATCATGTTTAACATTCATAGTAATTGATGACCACGAGTCAGTTTTAAATGGGACAGTAGAAATTTTACGAAAAAACTATCTAGTGCTGAATTTAATACAGCTACAAATGCTAGTTATGCTTTTGAGCAAGTTATTAATTACCAACCTGACCTCCTAGTAATGGATCTTTCCATACCAGAAAAACCGGAAATGACAGCGAAAGTTGATACAGGTATTCAACTTCTTAAGGTTTTGATGGAAAATTATTCCCATTTAAATCTTGTTGTTCAAAGTGCCCATGTGAAAACATTAATCCGCATTCGTCCTTATATTGATAATCATAAAGGAGGCTTTACTGTTGCTGATAAAAGTCTTTCTACTCAGGAAATGTTAACTAGAGTTGATTGGGCATTACAAGGCTTAACTCACACCAAAGATATCAAAGGAATTCATTCAGGTTTAGAGGTGAAACCAGAATGGTTGAAAGTGCTGGAATTAGCTTTTGAAGAAGGATTACAAGATAAAGTAATTGCTAAAAATATGTGCATATCTGAACGGATGGTACGTCATTATTGGAGTAAGTTACAAGACGCTTTAAATATTTACCCAGAAGAAGGTAAAAATATCCGTATTCAAACAGAAATGAGAGCTAGAGCCGAAGGATTAATTGATTAATTAACTAACAAATAAAGTTAGTAGAATCAATAATATGTTTTCCATTATTAAGGTTTTGAGATTGGAATAAAAGCTTATGCAAACTCAATTTTGGAAAAACCTACAGGAAGAAATTTATTTTGTTTCTGTAGGCAAATTATCAGAAGTTATCATTACTAGTTTTAGTCTAGTATTGATTAGTCATTTCTTATTAACTTGGGGTTGGTCATTTTCTATATTTCCAGCAATTTTTGTTATAGTTGTAAACGGTATTAGTCTTATGTCTTTATATCAATATAATCAAACAATTAAATCTGGAATTAAAGCTCGTAAAACCATGATTGAAGCTACATTTGAAACAATTCACAATGGACCATTACAAACTCTAGCTAAAATTTTACGTCTCGTCAAAAGAAAAGATTTACCCATTAATAATTTGCTACCTTTAATAGAACAAGAACTTGAAGAATTAAATCAAGAGTTACGAGGAATATATGAATTTTGGCAACAAGAAACTCTTAATCAAGATACTAGCCTTTATTTAGGAAGTAATGTAGTTATAGATTTGCGAAACCCTTTACCTGAAATTCTCTATCAAGTTTATACCTATACCTTAGAACGGGATTTTCCCTGTTTCAAAACCCTCAAACTAAAAATCCATAGTTTTGAGCCTATAGATGAAAGTAGTTTGAGTATTGAAAATAAGCGAGGACTTTGCAGATTTTTAGAAGAAGCCCTATGTAATGTTGGTAAACACGCCATAGGTATCACTTGTTTACAAGTTAATTATTCAGTAGAAAAAGGACTTTACACCCTGAGAATTATAGATAATGGTTTAGGAATTTACCCATTAAAAGAAGGTTGGGGAACAAAACAATTTAAAAATTTAGCCAAACAAATTCAAGGTAAATTTAGGCGAGTTCACCTTGAAAATCAAGGTACTATTTGTGAGTTATCTTGGCCTTTGCCAAATTCTGCCCAGTGGCAATAAAAACCAGGAAAATTAGAAAATATTGTGTTTTCCTTCTGCTCAAATAGCTAACTGTGCCAATACTGTGCCAAGATAGAGAATCAGGGACTATATTCAGCAAAAGGAAAGCTAAAAACCGCCGTGCAGATTACATTTTTAGGGACGAGCTCCGGTGTACCTACAAGATCACGCAATGTTTCCAGCGTGGCAATGAGATTGCCACAACGGGCAGAAATGTGGTTATTTGACTGTGGGGAGGGAACTCAACATCAAATTTTGCGGAGTGAATTAAAAATTAGCCAACTATCCCGAATTTTTGTCACCCATATGCACGGTGATCATATTTTTGGCTTAATGGGATTGTTGGCTAGTTGCGGTTTAGCAGGTAATGTAGACAAAATTGATATCTACGGTCCACAGGGCTTAAATGAATACTTACAAGCCGCTTCCCGTTACTCCCATACCCATTTTTCCTACCCCATTAAAGTGCATACTGTTCAACCGGGGGTAATTTATGAAGATAGTGAATTTACAGTCACCTGTGGTCTTCTACATCACCGTATCCCTGCTTTTGGCTATCGAATAGCAGAGAAAGATAGAAGCGGACGTTTTGATATAGACAAAGCCAAATCCCTACAAATTCCTTCAGGTCCTATTTATGGACAACTTAAACGCGGTGAGACAGTCACCTTAGCAGACGGAAGAGTAATTAATGGTAGTGAATTATGTGGTCCAATAGAAATTGGCCGAAAAATTGCCTATTGTACGGATACGGTTTATTGTGATGGTGCAGTACAATTAGCTCTTGATGCAGATGTATTAATTCATGAGGCAACTTTTGCTCACCAAGATTCAGAAATGGCTTTTCAAAGGCTACATTCTACAACTACAATGGCGGCACAAACCGCTTATGTTGCCGGAGTTCGTAAACTAATTATGACACATTTTAGCCCCCGTTATGCTCCCGGTAATACTATTGAATTAAAAGATCTACTTAAAGAAGCAAAGGCAATTTTTCCTAAAACAATTATGGCTCATGATTTTATGGTTTATGATGTTCCTCGTAGACGCGAAATTGAATCAAGTTTGATTACCTAATCTACTCTATAATTTTCATTTATTCCTAATTTATCGCCCTCTAATTATGACCAATATTCCCCAAATTGGACAACCTGCACCGGATTTTTCGACCCCAGACCAAAACAATAATCTACTCAATCTTGCTGATATAAATCAGTGGATAGTTCTCTATTTTTATCCTAAAGATAATACACCGGGCTGCACCACCGAAGCTCAAGACTTTACAGAATTATCCCCCGAATTTACCACAGTGGGAGCAAAAATTATCGGTGTTAGTCCAGATTCTGCCACATCTCATTGTAAATTTATAGACAAACATAATTTATCAATTACCCTATTAACTGATCCTGAACATCAATTAATAGAGGCCTATGGTGCATGGCGTTTAAAGAAGTTTATGGGTAAAGAATATATGGGAGTTGCCCGTTCAACTTTTCTGATTTCACCTGATAAAATTATCGCCTATATTTGGCCTAATGTCAAAACAAAAGGTCATGCCGAATCTGTACTCAAAAAAATCAAGGAATTAGCAGCTATTTAAAGTTTTACGGTCTGATTTGTCAGATTTTATTGATATAGCTGTGATTTCTCCTCCTTAGATATTTGATTTTTCAAATGTTAATTAATTTAAACTTTACTTGACTGAATTATGTTAATGAAATAACATAACCATTCAAACCTTATACAATAGAAATATCAATTCTATTATTTGTATTATGGTTCAATTCATCCAAGCGCAAAACATAGGCATTGCCTATTTAGAAGCAAAATTTAGTCTAAAACAAACCAACAATGAAGCATTTTTTCCTGAATGGTTAGAAAATCTGCCAGAAATCTCTGATTTAGAAAAACAATATCTAGACAAAGTAAAATTGCATTTTCTCAGATTAGCTAAATATCCTCCTTTATCGGAAGAAACAGTCAAGTTAGTAGTTTTATCTCCCTTACTCAGTTTAGCTGGATTTTATGATGAACCTTTCTTTATTAGGAGTGAATCATCAATAGAAATCGCAGTCGAAAATGAAGACGAAGTTATCAGAGGTAAAATTGATGTTTTAGTTATCCAACAACAATTATGGTTATTAGTAATTGAATCTAAAAGAACTACTTTTTCTCTCTTAGAAGCCATACCTCAAGCACTTACTTATATGCTGGCTAATCCTCATGCTACAAAACCTCTATTTGGATTGGTAATGAATGGAAGTGATTTTATTTTTATCAAATTTTCGCAAATTAATCAAGCCCAATACGCTTTGTCTGATCAATTTACACTCTTGAAGCGAGAAAACGAACTTTATCAAGTTTTCCGAATCTTAAAAAAACTAAGTCAAATTTTGAATTAACCATTAATTAATTATGTCCAGTCGTCCTATCTACCTCGATTGTCATGCTACTACCCCCGTTGATGAAAAGGTAATGGCTGCTATGATTCCCTACTTTACAGAAAAGTTTGGCAATGCGGCTAGTATTAGCCATATTTATGGTTGGGAATCAGAAGCCGCTGTTAAACAAACACGGGAAATTTTAGCAGCAGCAATTAACGCAACTCCAGAGGAAATTGTTTTTACCAGCGGTGCAACGGAAGCGAATAATTTAGCCATTAAAGGAATTGCTGAAGCTTATTTCCAGAAAGGTCAACATATTGTCACTATTGCCACGGAACATAAAGCAGTTTTAGATCCTTGTGAATATTTAAAAAATCTGGGTTTTGATCTCACAGTTTTACCAGTAGAAAAAGATGGATTAATTGATTTAAATCAGTTAGAAAAAGCCTTGCGTGATGATACAATTTTAGTATCTATAATGGCTGCCAATAATGAAATTGGGGTTTTACAACCAATAGCCGAAATTGGCGAAATCTGTCGTCAACGGCAAATTATTTTGCACACAGACGCAGCCCAAGCTATTGGGAAAATACCTTTAGATGTGGAAGAAATGAATATTGATTTAATGTCTCTCACAGCCCATAAAGTTTATGGACCAAAGGGTATTGGGGCTTTATATGTTCGCAGACGTAACCCAAGAGTCAAACTTGCTTCCCAACAACATGGAGGAGGACATGAAAAAGGAATGCGTTCTGGGACGTTATATACACCACAAATTGTCGGTTTTGGTAAAGCTGTAGAAATTGCCATAGCCACTCAAGAAACCGAAAATCAACGATTAACAGAACTAAGAGAAAGATTGTGGAAACAGTTATCTACTTTAGGAGGAATTTATATCAATGGACATCCTCAAAAACGATTAGCAGGAAACTTAAATATTAGTATTAAAGATGTAGATGGCACTGCACTTTCTTTAGGTTTACAATCAATAGTAGCTGTATCTTCTGGTTCTGCTTGTTCCTCCAATAATGTTGCTCCTTCTTATGTGTTGAAAGCCTTAGGACACTCCGATAAATTAGCTTATGCTTCCCTACGATTTGGTATTGGGAGATTTAATACAGTCGAGGAAATTGACCAAGTTGCCCAACGGATAATTTCTACTGTTCAAAGTTTAAGAACTGCGTCAGTAGTTAGTTGTTAAAAACAGCCTAAAAACCATTATACTCCTGATAGTAGTATCAATACCAATCAAGTTAGGAGAAAGTGATAATTTAGGCAAAAACATGACCTCCAGTCTTGTTGTTTGAGAATAACTTATATTTCAGAGCATTAATTGCCTATGAGGTACAAAGTTGAATGATAAAACCCTTGTGGTGCAGGCCTCTTGCCCGCTAGATATGTACCTTATAACACCGGGAATGGCTGTAAGTTGTTTTTCTGACTAGAATGTTACTAATATAACAAAACAGGATATTTGCTGGTTTAATTAATCTGGAAATATAAAGAAATAATTAAAAATATCCAAAAATTAAATAAATTGTTATTACAGAACTATGCAAATGGGAATAAAGAGTGTATATTGGTTTCAACTTCAGTATACCGAAAGATTTATAGTCTACCAATTATGGGATACCCCCCAGTTCATCTTAGTTGTGAACTTGGGGGTATCTGTGTTTTATATGACACTTATCGCCAACCTAACCAACGTAAGCAAGGGACAATGAGGTAATGGCTTATACTCAGGGAAAAGCTGACTAAGATACTCACCAGACTAAAAAAACCTAGAGGTGAAAATAGATCAAACGCGGTCGGTGAACTGGTAAAATGAAATAACTGCAACCCTAACCCTAAACGCGCGAAAATGGCTATCAAGTTAGCAGTACCTAAACCCGCGACAACAGCATAAGCGATTTGGTGAGTACGAAGGCCTAAACCCAGGGTTAAGAGGGGAAGTGAGATTAAAATCCAGATTATTAGGCTTTCTGTAAGATTTTCGCTGGTGATGAATTGACACGCTATCCAGCCTAAACTATAACCAATTAAACTCATTAAAGCTGTGATCAGAAATCGCCGCTTTTGTTCAAAACAGCCTGATAGGGTTAACCCCCAACCTGTTCCTAAACCTGCAAAAGCATATACTATGGTTTCTTTAACTACATAAGGTTGATTTTTAACTAATGTTGGTAATTGATAGACTAATTCTAGCCAGCGATCGCCTAAACTAGTGTGGTAAGCTAGAATAAAACCGATTATAGTCCCGATTCCCGCGCAGATGCTTGTGAGTATCATTACCCAAATAGTCACTAAACTAGCTAATAAAAACTTGCATATTCCCTGAATAATAGATAGAGTAGTATTACCTATAAATTGAGCAAATTCAGTAATTAATACTACTACAGATTTACCAATAGACTTCAGTAAACCTTTACCCAATGGTGGAGAAGCAATTTTAAGTAATCTTTTGTGAATAATATCTGCATGGGCTGGACGCAATCGTATATCATCCTGTACCATTTCATCTAATAGATCTGCTAAATCTAGTTTAATCTGTCGATGGTTACGCCATTGCAACTTACCAGTTAATCCGTCTTCCAACTCTGAAGGATACTTACCCGTAATTAGTTGAATCATAGTCCGACCCAAAGCATAAAAATCTGCCGATGGTCCAATATTACCGCCGCGAATTTGCTCCTGGGGACTATAACCGGACGAGTATAGGCGCGTAGAACTAGAGTGCGATCGCCAAACAGAACCGCTCAATTGTTTAGCACCTCCGAAATCAATTAGCACCAATTGATCATTTTTACTAGGGGCTGCGGGAGTAGAACTACGCAACATTAAATTAGAAGGTTTAATATCTCGGTGAATAATTTGACGTTGATGTAATTCCCGTAAAATCATCACAGCTTGAATAAACCAACCTAATACCAAATCTTCAGAACAACCTTGAGGAGAATTTATTAATACCTCCTCCAAAGTATAACCATTGATTTTTTCCATCACCAAACATGGTAATTGATGGGGTTTAGGATTAGCTAAATTGATTTGAAAATAACCGTCACTCTCAACTATAGGCACTCCAGAACTACGGAAACTACTTAAAACCTCCGCTTCTTGAATAAACAATTCCAGAGCCTTAGGTGAAGTTTCCACCAGCACCTTGAGGACTTTTTCTGTTTGTGTTTTTTCATCCCAAATAGTATAAATTTGGGCAAACCCTCCCGTACCTAGAGGTTTAAGAGGGAAATAGCGGTCTAATAGATGCAGAGGTGCGCCACAACTGTGACAGAACTTATTACCCCTGGGTTGGGGATAAGGACGTTGACAATCAGGATTGATGCAGTGAACCGCAAGATGTTCATTCACTAAGGTTTTTGAGAATTATGATCTAAAAAATGCTCAGTTGATGGTTAAAATAGATAGTGACTAATTTTTGATGATCAAAATCAGGTTATCAAATTTTTGGGAAAGATGCTCAATTAATGCCCAATTATAGCACATTATTACACAAATTGCGCGTACAAGCCTACCCTAGTCATTCTTAAATATCTGAATACAACAGGATTTTATTCCCAACTCCCACTATAATTTACGACTTGGCTAGGAAATCGGTCATAAATCAAATTAGATTATTATATGTAACTATTAAAAACTCACAAAAGTTATAGTTAGACAACAACAATTAATGGCAGTCAGATTTTAGCAGCCACCGGAAGTGGGAAAATAAAATCATGAGAACAGAAGACTTAGAGAGGAAAAGCCGATAATATGCACTTGAGTGAAATTACCCATCCTAACCAGTTGCATGGTTTGTCAATTCGGCAGTTAGAACAAATTGCCCGTCAAATTCGTGAAAAGCACTTACAAACAGTAGCAGCCTTTGGAGGGCATTTAGGGCCTGGTTTGGGAGTTGTCGAATTAACACTAGGACTGTATCAAACCTTAGATCTAGATCGGGATAAAGTCATCTGGGATGTAGGACATCAAGCCTATCCTCATAAATTAATTACCGGACGCTACAGTAATTTTGACACTCTCCGCCAAAAAGACGGCGTTGCAGGTTATCTCAAACGCTGCGAAAACAAATTTGATCATTTTGGTGCTGGACACGCCTCTACAAGTATTTCCGCCGCCTTGGGAATGGCTTTAGCCCGCGACTTAAAAGGGGAAAAATTCAAAACCGTTGCTGTTATTGGTGATGGGGCCTTAACTGGGGGTATGGCCTTAGAAGCTATTAACCACGCAGGACACCTACCCAAAACTAATCTACTGGTGGTTCTCAATGATAATGAAATGTCCATTTCTCCCAACGTGGGGGCGATTCCTCGTTATCTCAATAAAATGCGGTTGAGTCCTCCAGTACAGTTTCTCTCAGATGGAATTGAGGAACAGTTAAAACATCTTCCCTTTTTAGGTGAGTCTATTTCCCCAGAACTGGAACGCATTAAAGAAGGAATGAAACGGTTAGCAGTTCCTAAAGTTGGTGCGGTTTTTGAAGAATTAGGCTTTACCTACATGGGTCCAGTTGATGGACATAAATTAGAAGAGTTAATTGCTACATTCCAACAAGCACATCAAATTACTGGTCCCGTGTTGGTTCATGTAGTGACAACTAAGGGGAAAGGCTATGAAATAGCGGAAAAAGATCAAGTAGGCTACCATGCCCAAACTCCCTTTAATTTAGGCACAGGGAAAGCGATTCCTTCCAGTAAACCTAAACCCCCTGCTTATGCTAAGGTCTTTTCTCATACTCTAGTGACACTGGCAGCACAAAATCCTAAAATCGTCGGTATTACAGCGGCTATGGCTACTGGTACAGGCTTAGATAAACTACAAGCGAAATTACCTCATCAGTATATTGATGTGGGCATTGCTGAACAACACGCCGTTACCTTAGCTGCGGGTTTAGCCTGTGAGGGAATGCGTCCCGTTGCTGCTATTTATTCCACTTTTTTACAACGGGCCTTTGACCAAATTATTCACGATGTTTGTATTCAAAACCTCCCTGTATTCTTCTGTTTAGATCGGGCGGGGATTGTTGGGGCTGATGGTCCAACCCATCAAGGAATGTATGATATTGCTTATCTGCGTTGTATTCCGAATATGGTGGTAATGGCTCCCAAGGATGAGGCCGAATTACAACGGATGGTTGTTACTGGGATTAACTATACAGATGGACCGATTTCTATGCGTTTCCCCCGTGGTAATGGTCATGGTGTCCCTTTAATGGAGGAGGGTTGGGAAGCTTTAGAAATTGGTAAAGGAGAAATTCTGCGTCAAGGTGATGATGTATTAATTCTCGGCTATGGTACGATGGTTTATCCGGCTATGCAAGCGGCGGAGATTCTCAGCGAATATGGAATTGAGGCAACTGTCGTTAATGCTCGTTTTGTTAAACCTTTAGATACTGAATTGATTTTACCTTTGGCTAAAGAGATTGGTAGGGTTGTAACTTTGGAGGAGGGTTGTTTAATGGGTGGTTTTGGTTCTGCTGTGGCGGAAGCTTTACTTGATGCTGATATTGTTGTACCTGTGAAGCGGATTGGTGTTCCTGATATTTTGGTAGATCATGCTACACCGGATCAATCTTTTGCTGCATTAGGTTTAAGTAGTCCTCAAATTGCCGAAACTGTTTTACAGGCTTTCTTTAGAAAACAGGTTGCTGCTGTGGTGTAGTTTTTGTCTGAATGAGGATTTGCAGGGATACAGGATTTAATTATTTTGTATATTTTTGCTGGTCTTGTTTATTTTCCGAAGGTCAGGTAAAATGGCTGTAATATTGATTTTTTGGTTGGGAACTTCGGTCGCTTGCTGGGTAAGGGTTTTGGGAGTTTTTTTCTTGCTGTCGGTTGGTGGTTTTACTACTTTTTTCCTGACCTTCGGAAACTGTCTCTGGACACCTTGCTGGGTAAGGGTTTAAAATTGAGGGGTCCCCACTCGCTGGGGACATTAATTGAATGGAAACAGGATTAGCTCCCGTTTTCGTAGAGGTACTCCAGTTGGTCCCCACTCGCTGGGGACATTAATTGAATGGAAACTATTTTAACTGCTAACACTAAGGTTGCTTGTAGTGAGTCCCCACTCGCTGGGGACATTAATTGAATGGAAACGCTGGAAGAGGCAACAAAGGAGAGATTTAGAATGATGGTCCCCACTCGCTGGGGACATTAATTGAATGGAAACTTTCCTGAGTATTTAAGTTAGTAGCCTCAACGCAGACAGTCCCCACTCGCTGGGGACATTAATTGAATGGAAACATTAGCTTCCATTGGTTATCTCTCTTTTTCTTACAAGTGAGTCCCCACTCGCTGGGGACATTAATTGAATGGAAACAAAGCTATAGCCTTAGTCCAGTCGCGCGTAGGTTTTCCAGGTCCCCACTCGCTGGGGACATTAATTGAATGGAAACTTGTAGATCCATTTCAGCAATGTAGTCAGTATCACTTTGTCCCCACTCGCTGGGGACATTAATTGAATGGAAACATACCATATCTGAGCTAAACATAGCTCAAAATATAGTTGTCCCCACTCGCTGGGGACATTAATTGAATGGAAACTACCGCGCACATTCATTAGCTTAGTAACGACTGCGAGGTTTTTAAGTCCCCACTCGCTGGGGACATTAATTGAATGGAAACTAAAGAAGATCTAGCGCCGGACAAATCCCCCGTACCCGCAACATGTCCCCACTCGCTGGGGACATTAATTGAATGGAAACATTTGCAGCAGGAGTAAATGCTCCATTAGTAACCACATAGTCCCCACTCGCTGGGGACATTAATTGAATGGAAACTTGCAGGAACTTTTTCCCAGTGAACTTAGCCATGTTAGTCCCCACTCGCTGGGGACATTAATTGAATGGAAACTTTTTCCAATATATGAACGATTTCCAGCATAATAGAGTCCCCACTCGCTGGGGACATTAATTGAATGGAAACAAATACATCTTTTAAACTGCCCCAACCTTTAAATTCACTGTCCCCACTCGCTGGGGACATTAATTGAATGGAAACGAGAAGATCTGCAATCTCTATGGTTGGATCGAGAACGTCCCCACTCGATGGGGACATTAATTGAATGGAAACTGCGAGTCTGTGCCTACTAATTGCCAGCCAAACAGTCCCCACTCGCTGGGGACATTAATTGAATGGAAACATAAATAACCGTCGTCAAGATCCGCGCTATCTTGTCCCCACTCGCTGGGGACATTAATTGAATGGAAACTCGTTGCGGTAGTCAATCGCAAATGTAAGCAATCGGTCTATGTCCCCACTCGCTGGGGACATTAATTGAATGGAAACTAACCTGTACACATACTCCTTTAGCTTTGTTAGCTAAGAGTCCCCACTCGCTGGGGACATTAATTGAATGGAAACGCGTGTGAAGAGTCTTTTCTTAGTTTTTTACTGCATACAATACAAGTCCCCACTCGCTGGGGACATTAATTGAATGGAAACTATATGAGATCCTTCTATGAGAGGTGAGGGGATTTTTCGTCCCCACTCGCTGGGGACATTAATTGAATGGAAACAACTCCCCCGGAACGTCTTCATAGACATTCCAAACAGTCCCCACTCGCTGGGGACATTAATTGAATGGAAACTAAGGATTTTTAAAGTTTTACCAGTTTACCTTACTGGTCCCCACTCGCTGGGGACATTAATTGAATGGAAACTTTCCTAGGGACCGGAGTAGTCGAGATCTTGCTTATGATCAAGTCCCCACTCGCTGGGGACATTAATTGAATGGAAACCTCCAAAGAAAAAGACAAAGACGCGGGAGAAAAGTCCCCACTCGCTGGGGACATTAATTGAATGGAAACTAATCTAAATAAAGGTATGTGAGGCTCTTTGTCCCCACTCGCTGGGGACATTAATTGAATGGAAACCTAAGAATAGACTGAATATTGTTTTCATGTTTACAGTCCCCACTCGCTGGGGACATTAATTGAATAGAAACAAAAGCACAGATAGTATATTTCCCTGGTCTAATCAAGTACATACCAACTTGTTTCCTATTCCCTAAAACTAAAAAACCTTATACCTCAAGAACATGAACCAAAAAACCCTTAAAAATCAACAAACCCACAATACCTAGCCACCAAACCAGCTAAAACTTGCAAATCTATCGGTTTAGAAATATACTCATTAACACCAGCAGCCAAACAAATTTCTCGATCTTCCTTCATCGCCCTTGCAGTTTGAGCAATAATCCCTATATGCTGATATTTAGGGTTTTCTCGTAATTGCTGCACCAAAATTAAACCATTAATATCAGGTAAACTCACATCCATTAAAATCACTTTTGGTTCTATTTCCCGCAGACTATTCCACATTTCCACCCCATTTTTTACCCAAATTACCTCATACCCCAATCTTCTTAAATAAATCCCCATTAATTCCCCATTTGCTAAGTCATCTTCCACTAGTAAAACTACTGGTGATAAAGTCATATTATAATTAGAACAAGGATAGCTAACTACCTCTAAATCATTTTCTGCGGTTGTTTCTATAGCCGCTAAAACCTTTCCCATGGGCTTGAGAGGTAGTAAAATACTAAAACGAGAACCTTGATTAGGTATAGATTCTAATTCTAAATAACCACCGTGAATTTCTGCCAATTTTTGAGTTAATACTAACCCTAAACCGGTCCCCTCATGACAACCAGCAGCGATATTTAAAACTTGACTATAGGGTTGAAATAATCGACACTGATCTTCATACAAAATACCTATACCAGTATCCCAAACCGTAAACCGTAAAAATCCATCTTGTTGAGAAATCTGTAAGCCAACACTTCCTTTTATGGTAAATTTAATAGCATTAAAAAGTAGATTTAATAACATTTGTTTAAGTCGCAAGGGATCAGCTATAATATTTTTAATATTTGCCTGAATTTCCAAACGAATTATTAAACCTTTATGAGCAGCTTTCTCTTTTACTAAAGCTAAAATATTTTTGCACAAAGTAGAAATATCAATAACTTCCCATTGAACTTCTAGATAATTGGCTTCAATTTTCGAGAGATCTAAAATATCATTAATTAATTCTAATAAATGCTTACCACTAGAGTAAATAATATTTAAATATTCTTGATGACGGATTTTCTCAGATTCGTATCCCTGTGCTAATAGCAAATGAGTAAAACCAATTATCGAACTCAGAGGAGTGCGGATTTCATGACTTGTATTCGCTAAAAACTGATTTTTGAGTTGATTTGTGCGTTCTAGTTCTTGATTAAATTTAGCTAAATGTTCATAATGTCGCTGGGAAGATTGTATTTGTCGAAATTGTCCTAAAGCTGTCCGAAAAATTTGGATAGTTTGTGTAATTAATTGTAATTTTAAAGGCAAAAAAGCATCTTTAAATAATTCATAATTCGGTAAAAAGTTGCTAATATTAATGATTAACCATCCTTTTATTCCTTGAGAATCCTCAAATAAATACCAAGCACTTTGGTGATCTTGAGTCTCCATTTCTTGTATATCTTGGAGATAAATAGATTGATTTAATTTCAGAATTTTGTTATCAATTGCGGGTATTATCTCCACAGTGGGAGTTAATAATAGTGAATCAGAAATATAAGAGATTTTACCGACTGTTTGCTGTTGTTCAAATATAGCAATACAGACAATAGATTGAGTGAATGTGATTAGATGATTATTTAAAGCTTTGTGAAGTTCATTGACCATGATTTGGAAAAGTTCTGTTTCCGTAGTTATTGGTGATGAAGTCATCATAGCTACAGAAATTAGATAATCCTGGAGACGAATTTGCAATTTATTTAAACTGTTTTCCAACCACAATTGATACCGCAAATGTTCAAGTGTTGTTAAAATGGGTTTTTCCTCTATTTTTTGCTTTCATTGTGTTGTTAGCCACTGAGATTCTTTAATCAAAGATATGAGTGTAGTATTATTTCAATCCTAGATCTAATTTAATCCTATGTGCTAATGGTTCTATATTCCTTTGACCGAAAAGACGGGACACAAGCCCCGTCCTTCTAGGACGGCTTTTCTTGATTCTTGATATACTCTTTCAATATTTCTAGTGGCGCACCACCAACTGAAATAGCAAAATAACTGGGACTCCATAAAGATTCTTCGTGGGGTTTTT
>B570J13874_100107_pt1 | contig 14038 bp, 10 predicted proteins | sample LakMenEpi23Jul08_FD_13874 | JGI IMG/M metagenome (IMG submission 13874)
TAAAAATCCAGTTCCCTCCCCTTTACAAGGGGAGGGTTAGGGTGGGGTAAAAAATATTTGATACATCAACCATAACTTTTCAAACACCCTCTTAGAGATCCCGTAGGGTAGTCGCAAAGGAGCAAAGTCGCAAAGAAGAAAAGGAAGAGATTTTCTTTTTCAGCCATTATAGGGGTTTAGCAAAAAATCAAATCATGTAAATCCTTAAATCATAAAAATCATAGTTCAGACATTTTCGATTAAAAATATTTGGAAGGGTAAATAACTAAAGAGTCCCTGCACCCGAAACTACCAACCGAAAACCGTTGTCTTTGTTCCTGCGGTCTCCATTATTGTAGCTGCGACTAGCAGAACGGCAATAAGAAGGATTTAGATACCACTGACCACCACGCAGCATACGTTTATTGTCACTTTGACTAATCCAAGGAATATTGTTATTAGGCCAAGTAGGTGCGTTAATATAATTTTCGTGCCAGCCATCTTCACACCACTCCCATACATTTCCGTGCATATCATATAAACCAAAAGCATTAGGGGGAAACTTCCCTACGTCTGTGGTTTGTCCATACTTATTATTATGATTGACTAAATCGGTGGTAATAGTGTCACCAAAGTAGTAGAGAGTTGTAGTATTAGCTCTACAGGCATATTCCCATTCAGCTTCACTGGGCAAGCGATATAATTTACCTGTAGCCTTACTGATCCTAGCACAAAATTCCTGTGCGTCATGCCATGATACATTTTCAACTGGAAGATTTGCACCTTTGAAGTGTGAAGGTTTAGACCTTAAATCAATCTTCACCTCTGGTAAGCGTGATACCATTTCCCATTGTGCTTGGGTAACAGGGTATTTTCCCATGTAAAATGGTTGAATGGTAACTTGATGTTGGGGTTTTTCTCGATCATTTCCTTCTCCTTGTGGTGAACCCATGAGGAATTTTCCCCCAGGTATTGCTACCATTTCTAAAATTACTCCATTTCCTAAATTTTCATTTTGGTCAGGATATACTGGTGGTTTTAGTGGTGGAGAAATAAATTGTAAAACTTGCTGAAAGGGATTAGGAGAAACAGGTGGTTGTGGGACGATAATATTAGCTGGAACTTCCTGTATCTGTAATGCTGATAAAACTTCCGTTGCTGACTGAAACCGATTAACTGGAATATCTTGCAACATCTTATCTAAAACTATTTCTAATTCCTGACTTACAGAAACATATTGTTTCCATATCCACTGCATTCTCATAGAATCAAATATTAAATCATCACCAGCATCTTTTTGAAAACATCCCGTTAATAAACGAATACAAGTTACAGCTAAACTATAAAGATCACTATTCGTAAAAACCTTCCCGCGCATTTGTTCCGGTGGTGCATATCCCAGCGTTCCCGTAATTGTCCCCACTCTACTCAAAACACTTCCGCCAACTTCCTTAGAAACTCCAAAATCAATTAAGAATAAAGCACCAGTTTGAGAACTTCTAATAATATTTTCTGGTTTAATATCTCTATGAATAACTTTGTTATCATGAACAAATTGTAAAATAGGTAATAATTCAACTAATATCTGTTTAACTTCCGATTCGCTGAATTTTCCTTTTTGTTGTAATTCATCTAACAGATTTTTACCTTCGATAAATTCCTGAATTAAATATAATCTTCCTTCTTGGGGAAAGAAAGCAAGTAAATCTGGAATATGGGAATGTTTCCCTAAATCTCGCAGTCGAAAAGCTTCTTGTTTAAATAACTCCGTCGCTTTTTCTAAAGCCGCACTTCCCGACTGTTGGGGTAAAAATTGCTTAATCACACAGGGAGTATCTAATCTTTGTTCGTCTACTGCTAAAAACGTTCTCCCAAAGCCACCTTCACCAATAACACGCACACCACGATACCGTTCTTGCAATACCAGTTTACTCCCACAACGTTGACAGAATATGGTCTTCGGTGGATTTTGCTGTAGACAGTCGGGGTTAAGACACTGACTCATAGATACAGGTGAGTAATTACATTGATAATTATAATCACATTTTGACTATCCTTATCCATCCGATTTTTGATGAGGGATACAAGGTTAGGTTGACGCAAGGAAACCCAACATTTACTATTGTCTGATAGCGAAGCGTGGCGTTAGCCATATCAGGATTAACAGGATTTAAGGATTAACAGGATTATTTATTGATAATTTGTTCATTTTAAGTACATAAATATTAATATTTTGGTTCTTCCGTACCTGTTATGCCAAATATGAGTTTATTTACCCCACAACCCATATAAATAAAGGATTTTATTGTTTTTGATACCAAATTTGTCAAAATAACCAATAAATTAATGTAAAATCCTTATATAACAAGGATCTTGGGATTTAAAAAAATAATTTAGCATAACAAGTACCGAAGAGCCAATATTTTAATATACTTCGTTTTGTGAAATAGCTAAAACTCAACCACAATAAGGTATAAAGGTTAATTTACATATCGTTACACATTTTGGTTATTTCATGTCTACCTACTTAGCTTTTAAAAGATTTTCTTAAATATTTGTTACATTTTTACTTATTAAGGTACTCAAGAAAAATTTTGCAGATCCAATAGTAATTAGTGATACACTTTAGGGGGGAAGTGAGAGTATCAGGTATAGTATCAACAAATTTATGATTACTTTTGAGAGTGCAAGCGATTTTGAAAAAGTGGTGGCATTACTACTGAATAAAGCTGGATGGGAAATTACAATGCCTCCTAGTAATACTAGGGGATACGACATTGAAGCAGTTAAGGGTAGTGCAGTATTAGCAGTTCAAGTTAAAAACCTTAAAACAGATATTAGGGTGCCACAGATAGAAAAGTTTTTAGATTTTCTTGAGTTACCTATTGCTGCAAAATTTACCGGGGGTTTATTCGTTACATCAAGTGGATACACAATGAAAGCAATTAGAAGCATTAATAAAGATGCTTATTTATTTGTATTAATAAATAATTATTTCCCTGATGAAAATAAAAAAAGTCAAGTGTTAAAATATCAACTTTATTTTGCTGAATTATCTAAACAAGATTCTCGGTTTAAATTTATTGATCCAGATGAAGTAGCTATACGTAATAGTAAACAATTATTTTATTGGGGATATCATATTTATGTTGGGAGTAGGTCAGAATTAGCTTTTACACCTGTTGGAGGTAGATGTTTACCTAAAGCTGATTTTCTTAATTTACTTGATTATCTTGAATCACATTCTGATATTGAAAAGTTGAAAAATTAGTAATCTTGTTGAATGTTGGGTTTCCTTGCGTCAACCCAACCTACGATACTAAAGTATTAGATATTTTTGACACAATTGCCGAAAGTCTTCACCCCGCATTTCAAAGTTAGGATATTGGTCAAAACTGGCGCAAGCTGGAGATAGTAATACTACTGAGGCTTGATGTTTTTTGGCTAATTCCGCAGACATGGATACAGCGTTTTCCATTGTCTCAACTATGTGATAATTACTATATCCCACCTCTTGCAGACGTTTAGAAAATGCTGGCGCTGCTTTACCTATGAGTAAGACAGCGGCGGCTTTAGCTTGAATTTTGGCTAACCAGGCGGTATCATCTCCCGCTTTAGCTTCACCACCAGCGATTAAAATGGCGGGACTTTGCACAGATGCTAAACCGACTTCGGCCGCGTCGTAATTGGTGGCTTTGCTATCGTTAATAAAATCAATGCCTTGCCAATTGCAGATATGTTCTAAGCGGTGGGGAACACCAGGAAATTCACGCACAGCTTGAGAAATAGCGGTAATATCTATACCTGCTAATCTAGCAGCAGCGACGGACATGAGGAGATTTTGCTGGTTATGTTCCCCTACCATTCGCAATGCAGATACCTCTACAATGGCTTGGGGTGTAGCCGTGATTTTTTCCACTACCCAACCATTTTCTACATAAAAGCCTTTTTCACCTATTAGGAATTTTTCACCTTTAACACTTGTCCAATAGGCATTTGGCCAATGATTTAATCCTAATTTGCTCAAATAAGCATCATCACCATTAAATATTTGAATTTGGGAATTGTGCAATAATTTGGCTTTGATATTATAGTAATTTTCTAATGTTTTGTGCCGGGCTAAATGATCTGGTGTGAAAGTTGTCCAAATGCCAATGCGAGGTGCTAAAGTTACAGAAGATTCGATTTGATAACTACTAATTTCGCCAATTATCCAATCTGGTTTTTTCCTAGATAAAGCAACTTCACAGGCAGCATAACCGATGTTACCACAGGCAGGGGCGTTTAATCCTGCTGTTTGGAAAATAGCGGCTGTTAAAGCGGTGGTGGTGGTTTTACCATTTGTACCGGTGATTCCTACCCAGGGAATATCTTGTAAATGTCGCCAAGCTAGTTCCATTTCGCCAATAGTTTCCATGCCCAATTCTCGCGCTTTGGCTAAAATAGGAATATCCCAAGGAACTCCGGGACTGACAATTATTAACTTGGATATATCAGAATTGGTAAATTCTGGCGTGTTTCCTAATTTGACGGTAATGTGTTCGCTGGCGAGTTGTTGTTGTTGTTCGAGGAGGGTTGGGGAGGTGCTACTATCGCAAAGTTCTACCTCCCAGCCTTCCTGTTTCAACAATCTTGCCGCAGCAACACCGGATTTTCCGAATCCAATAATTAACGCTTCTGGCATTGACTGTATATCATCCCTGGTTAAGCCTCACTATATTAGCGTTAATTGGCAGCAATTACACAACTTTTTGTTGCTTTTGACTACAAATTTTTGACTATCGCGCCAAAGTCAGCCAATACACGGGCGTGATTTCGCAATAATCCCAGCAAATTTAGGCGATTTTGCTTAATATCGGGATTTTCGTCCATGACTAAAACGCTGTCTTCACCATCAAAAAATGTACCCACGGTAGGAGCGATTTTTGTCAGTGCGGTTACTAACAGTTGATAATCCCGGTTTTGTTGTGCTGCTTGGGTTTGGGGAACTAACTCAAGTAAAGCGTTATAAAATGCAAATTCGGATTTTTTCTGGAAGATGTTGTTGTCAATTAAAGATTTTGGTTCTAGGGTTTAAAGTCTAGATTTCCCTGGGCTGCTAAACGGGTAGAACGGTTGACAGTTTCGTAGATTTTATCTAATGTACCATCTTTGCGGATTTTTTGTAAATAGAGAGAGCGATCGCGGACATCTAATAAATCCGTTAATGCACGTTCTGTATATTCGGGATCATTTTCTCCCAAAACTGCATTTACTAAGTCATAATCTATTTGTTTTTCATCTTGTAATAAAGTGCGAATCCGTTGTAGGAAAAATTCGCGTAATGTGTTAATTAAAGATTTGGCATCTTTGTTAAAAGCTGCTGCAAAATCTGCGGTAATTTCTGCTAATAAGGCTGATAAATTAATTGGTAAATTTGCCAACCATGTAATATTAATTATGGCGTTAGCAGCGCGACGTAAAGCAAAAGGATCTGATGAACCGGAGGGAATTAAACCTAAACCAAAGATACTAGTTAATGTATCTAATCTATCAGCTAAACCGACAATTTGACCTGTGAGAGTTTGGGGGAAAATATCATCAGCATTTCTGGGTAAATAATGCTCAAAAATCGCTTTTGCAACTTCTGGATTTTCGTCATTTGCTAAAGCGTATTTTTCGCCCATAATTCCCTGTAATTCTGGAAATTCATAGACCATTTGCGTAACTAAATCGGCTTTACAAAGTAATGCGGATCTTTGTATATTATGGGTTTGAGCAGGATTTAATTGTAATTGAGTAGTAATTTTTTTGGCATTTTTAACTATTCTTTCTATTTTCGCATAAACTGAACCTAAATCTTCTTGAAAGGTGACTTTTTCTAATTGGGGTAAATAGCTTTCTAAAGGTTTAGATAAATCAGCTTCATAGAAAAATCTACCGTCTGCTAACCGCGCTCGAATTACTCTCGCATTCCCCACAGCAATAATATCAGATTTGGCTGGATCTCCGTTACTAATAGTGATAAAATTGGGCAATAATTCCTGACATTCTGCATTTTTGAAAACGGGAAAATACCGCTGGTGACTTACCATAACTTCGGTAATTACTTCTTTTGGTAATTTGAGAAATTCCTCTTCAAATTTACCAATAACTGCGGTGGGATATTCCACTAAATTGACAACTTCTGCTAATAATTCCGGGTAAATTGGGGTGTATCCGCCTAATTTTTCGGCGGCTGCTTTGACTTGATTTGTAATTATTTCCCCTCGGTTTTCTGGGGGTACATTTACATAACCAGAAGACAAGGTTTTTACATATTCTGTAGCGTGGGAAATACTGACGGGTTCGGGGTGTAATACTCTATGAGTGCGAGAAATGCGATTACTCTTGACAACTTTTGCCCCATTTTCTAATTGTAATGGTAAAATTTCCCCATCTAACAATGTGACTAAACCGAATTGGCCGGGAAAATCGTCCGTCACCATGTCCCCACCGCATTAACCGCTTTCCTTCTAAGTTCCAGACCCACTGGGGGACAAGTTCGGTTAAAATATCCGCAATGGGACGACCGGGAATTTGCTTATTCACAAAGACGAAATCCCCTTTTTCCGTGGGACGAATTTCTAAAGCGGAAATATCTACACCTTGCTTAGTCGCAAAACCAATGGCGGCTTTAGTGGGTTGTCCATCTTTAAAAGCTGCTTGTGCGGGTGGTCCTTTAATTTCTTCTTCCCTGTCTGCTTGTTGGGAGGGTAAACCGGTAATGAGAACCGCTAACCGTCGTGGTGTTCCATAGACTTCAACCGCAGCGTTGTGGAGATTATGGGTTTTGAGACTTTCAGGAATGCGCGATTTCCATTGTACAATAGCATCACTCAAAAAACCGGCGGGTAATTCTTCTGTACCGACCTCTAATAAAAATGCTGGCATAAGATACTGTTTTTAACTTGACGGGGCTAAATATTAGTCAATTTCAATATTGTATGCCAGTTCCGACCCTTGGGGAAACTTTAAAACGGCAGTGGGTTGTTTTAAAATAGTGTCTTATTACCCTAGTTTTAGATATCAAAATTTGTAATATGCAGACTGTCCACCACCTTGTAGTAATGCGGCAAATGCGCTAGGGTAGTTAGTTGGGCTATATATCTCAAAAATAGGAGAGAAATGACTGGTAGTATTGCTACTGTGGATTTATTTTGTGGTGCTGGAGGACTAACTCATGGATTTGAGCAAGCAGGTCTTCCGGTAAAAGTTGGGTATGATATTGATCCTGCCTGTAGGTTTCCTTATGAACATAATAACAAAGCGAAGTTTATATTACAAGATATAGAGAATGTTAGTGGTTCTGATTTAGCAGAGCATTTTTCTGGAAGCAGTATAAAAATTTTAGCAGGATGTGCGCCTTGTCAACCATTCTCTAATTATTCAAGACGTTATAATGACAAACAATCTAAATGGAAACTTTTACAAGATTTTGTCCGTTTAGTCAAAGAATCTGAACCAGATATCATTTCTATGGAAAATGTGCTTCAGTTAAAATATCATTCAGTTTTTCAGGAATTTATTGAGAATTTAGAAAATTTAAAGTATTATCTTGAGCCTTATGAAGTTAATTGTCTAAATTATGGAATCCCTCAATCTCGAAGACGTTTAGTTTTACTTGCTTCAAAATTTGGTAAAATTAATTTAATTCCAGCGACTCATAATAAAGGAAAATATGAAACAGTTAGAAAAACTATTGAACATCTAGAACCACTAGCTGCGGGTGAAAAATCTAAAACTGATAAACTTCATATATGCAGTAAACTATCTAATCTTAATCTTAAACGTATTCAGGCTTCAAAACCTGGAGGAACTTGGCGAGATTGGCCTCCAGAATTAATTGCTAAATGTCATAGAAAAAAGACTGGTAAAAGTTATCCTAGTGTATATGGTCGCATGGAATGGGATAAACCTGGACCAACTATCACAACACAATGTTTTGGCTTTGGTAATGGTAGATTTGGACATCCTGAACAAGATAGAGCTATTACTTTGAGAGAAGCAGCATTATTACAAACTTTCCCAGCAGATTATCAATTTATAGCTTCTAATGAAAATTTAGCAGCTATTTCTATAGGAAGATTAATTGGTAATGCTGTTCCTGTTAAATTAGGAGCAGTTATAGGTCGAAGTATTTTGGCACATCTTCAGTAAATATGTCAAATTCATCTATTGTCTGAATGTAAATACTCTTGGTTGTCTAAATAGCTTTCAATGTTTATCAATATCTGTCTAAGATATTCTACTACTTCTTCTTTAATCTGTAGAATATCTCCAATTGTTACATTTCTGCCAACATTTGCAAATGATTTGTTACCATGTGCTAAATCATTCCTTTTTTCCATAACAGCATCTAAATTTTCACCATGCTTTGTTTTAGTATGGTCAGTATCGCAAGAAAATCCATATTCCCTTGCTGTTTTTGCAATTTGCTCTCTATTAACATTACCTGAAAATAATTTTCTCCTATTAAACCCCTCTTTAATAATATCAGTAGAAATATTCGTTATTCTAGAATGAACATTATCAAGAGATCGATTCTTAAAATTATAAAGCACTATCTTCTTGACTTCGATTCTAAGAGAATCAAAAGGAACTCCGCTGCTCTTTAGCTCCTCAAAAATAGCTTCTATAGCATTCCGCATAGTTGATTCAACCAAATTATAGAGAAGTAAATACCCATTAGCTTTGAGAGTTTTTTCTAGTTCAGAATCAATAGGCTTAATCCTATGTTCTCCACTATTTTCTAATACTGCTAATTTAGTTTTTTCTGTACTTAATTGCTCCAGGAAATTGAAGTATTTATTCACCTCTTCAACACGGGTATTGAAGTCTAAAATGACCGTTTGCATAGTAATTTGCATAGTTAATTATTTCAAAAGTTGATCACGAACATATTCAATACGAGCAATTACTTTAGGTTTGGAATTACTTGCATCTGAAGTTGTGTATTTTTTAAACTCTGGTGAATATAACCATTTTATTGGTTTTGGTACTAAATCACTTTTCTCTCTCAAAGCAAGTGCAACACCTACAGAAATAGCTTCAAATCTAATTCTTGGTGTTCTGACATGACCTGTTCCCTTGCTAAATCCATTTGGTATATGTTCTTCGACAAAATCTAACATTTTATAAAATTCATTTTTCATTTTCTCTTTGTCTATTTCATTGTTATTATGTCCTTCCAGATATTCATTCAGAAAGAGATCAACTCGTTGACCAAAATTCTGATAATTATTTAGATATGCAAAAAAACGTAACACAAATTCCTCTCGTTCCCTTTTCTTTTTCGCAGCATCTGATAATGGACAGAGTTTATTAAATTTAGGATATTCAGCTAATTCTTCAATAATTTTAATAAACGGACTATCGGATACACCTCTACGTATCTCCATGTCATTCAATGGCACACTACCTGTATTGATGCGTTTAAATAAGTCTCTCCGTGTTTCTTCATCGGCTTTATCAGTCAATACAATCATGCGAAGATTAGCTCGATTAAAGCGTCTTTGTCTTGGAAGGGGTAAATCTGTGAATTTGAAGTTATTGAGCTGTGTCAATTTTTCTAGCCCAGATAGCTTTAGCTCATTATTAATAAATCTGTGTAAAGTACGAATACGTTGAGTACCATCAACAATTTCTAGCCGAGCTAAATCATCAATATCATAATCTTTCGGTCGCAAATCAGCAACAAAAATATATGGAATTGGGAGTTCTAGCATAATAGATTCAATAAACTTTGACTGTCGAGCTTCTTCCCAAATCATCTCTCGTTGATAGTCTGGTATATACAACTCACTGGTGTCATCCTCTAATCCTTCTGTGTATTTCTTTACAAGCACTTCCACTGGATATTCTTTGGTGTCATAGTCAACTACTTTCTGTTTCTCCCGAATTTGCATTTCTGCGGCTACTTTTTGCTCATCAGTAATTTTTGGTTCTGGTGGTATATTTTTGACTTTTGGCATCTGGCTCTCCAGCTTGAATATAATGGTTTTATGATCATAATATCACAATTGTAAAATTAGATGGTATGCGTTCGCGCAAGTAGTTCGCTCCCAACTACTCAACCAGTGGTATAATTAACATCTAATCCTAAATACATCATTTACTCATAAGTAAACTTACATCAGTGAATTATTTACTTTTATATCCTTGTTATTGACAAGTAGTGTATAATCAAGTAGCTTAAGGGAAAGATTCCATTTGTTCAAAATATACAACTTGAACAGGTGAAGCAGTTAAAAAACTGGTGTAAAGGAACAAACAAATTATGTCTCCAGAAAACAATGGTGGCGCTAAAATTGAGGCACGTTCACCAAAACCTTGTATTGATTTAGTTACCCTTGTAGAGTTGCTGACTAAAGCAATTCCACCCAAAAACAATAGTGGAACTACTGATAAACTACACCCTGATTATAGACCAGCATTTGCTTTTGATGCTGACAAAAATCGTCTCAGGATATGTACGTCAGCAGTTATGAGAAGATTCTTTGGAAATAAGGATTTTAAAACGGCTTTTCATCCTGAAGGTGGGGGTTTTGTTCAAGATTTACCAACTTCCGGTTATGGTTTTAGGATGCGAGTTGGTGGTACGTTAAAAGAAGATAATAGAGACAGATTACCTAAAGCTTTAGATCAATTAATTTTAGCTATTGATGCAGCATTACCACCAGAAACTCAATTATCAGCTTTGTTGTTAAATGAACCAGAGAAACAGCTTCAGGAATTAGCACAAAAAACTGGTGCTTTTTTCCAAAATAAAGCTCATAATGCGACTCTTGTTCCTATAGCATTTCCTAATCAAGATACTCAAAATAATCCTGAAAATAAACCCATAGCTAAAGTAATTTCTGCATTAGAAAGAATAGATGCTGATAATTACTTTGTAAGGATGTTAAATGCGGTTAAAGAATATTTAGAAAATCGGTTAGAAGAAGATGATGATGATGTTGAAACATCTCTGGATACTTTAAAAGCAGAAAACACTAGACCAGAAAGCCAGTTAAATCGGTTTTTAACTTTCTTAGATGATGAAGCCTTAGCGCGGGTAAGATTGTTAATTACCTTGCGGATTATGTCAGCAATTTCAGAACATAGTCCAACTAAACATAAAATATTAAAAGAGTATGTTCATCGCGTTAAGACTTTTTTTGATGCTGCAAAAGAAGATATTTTTGAAGTTAATTTATCCGCTGATTTTGGTACTGGTGGTGATTTTAAATTATCAGAATATTTGAATACAGCAAATTTCTATTTTTGTCTTCCAGTTTGGCCAGAATGTCAAGCTCAAATCTTTGAAGAAAAGGTGAGAAATCAAGAAAAAACTAGCTTTGGAGTAGTGCGTGAAGTTAGTTATCACTTTCGGATAAATGGACAAAACCCAATAGTAGGTAAACCTGCTTTTGAAGCGCGACTTGATAAAATTGTGGAGGAATTAAGTCTCAATGATGAAAATGCAGTTATTCAAGAAAAATTAGTTCGTCGTCGGTTAGCTGAATTGATATTTTTAACAATTGTCATTCCCTCTCAAATGGGAGAACATATAGAAGATTTACCAAATTCAGTACAGCAACTTCTGAAAAATTTACAAACTGGTGGAAAGAACGCTGTTAAACAAGTTATAGCTGATTTGCGAAGCCGTGCTAAAGTCATGGAAGGAATAGCTACATCTTTAAGTGCTGTTATTAGTACCAAAAGTGAAAAGATAATTTCTCAAGTTCAACGTGAATCTTCTCAACAATTTATCTGTGTGAAACGTGATATTGTAGAATGGTCACAGTTAACAGCAGCAGCATCTGGAAATTTACTTGTTGGTGAAAAACAAGACCTGGAAACGGTGGAATGGTTTAAACATATTGAAGTTTGTGATACTCCTGAAACACCAGAACTTTTATTTTCAGTTCAGGTAAATACAGAACTGTCTGAACATAATTTAGTCCCTAAAGGTAATCCATATTCGATTCAAGCACAAAGGATATTACCAGAACATCTTTTACAGATTGTTTGGCTTCCCTGTAATTTTGAAAATCAACAAAATGTGTGGAAGTACGAACTATCTATAAATTCTTCTCAAGCAAAAAATTGGATATTACCATCAGCTATTGTTGTAGAATATGAAGCTAAAACTCTAACAAGAAGAGATAAAGATAAAGGAAGTGAAGAAAGTAAACAATATCATGCGGCTACGGTTGCGGCTTTTGAAGTCTTAATTTATTGCTGTTTATGGCATATTATTAACAAATTGAAACAAGAAGTTAGTGATGATTTCACAACTTTAATGTTGAGGTTACAAGAACAGGGAAGAGAAAGTGATGATACAAATGGTGATTCTTATGTTTATGCGGCCGCGCAAACTTTAGAAGCGATATTAGCAGAAGATACTAATATCAGAATGCAGGGAATTGTTCTTAAAAACCTAGCAGGATCTTCATATATCAAACATGGAATTTTTAACGCTTTATTGAGTGCATTTCCTCTCTTTACCAGTACACCAAAACCGCCAATAATTCCCAAAATTGGTTTAATTTCCTACTCAACTCGTCCCTGTGATGAGTCTAGTTCATCAAATACAGATGAAAAAAGTTATCTTTTTCTCACTCAAAGTTATATTGCTACATCTGTTTTGCATCCGGTTTCTGGTTATGAATTGAAAGCAGCAAGAAAACAATCTGATATTGTTGACACTCCAGAAAATTTACAAAAGCAACGTTTAGTTAAAGAAGAAATTCGGTATCTTGAAAATCAAGGTTGTCAGCATATTATTTTACTTTCTCATGCTTATGGTGGGAGAAGATTTAACCGCATTGCAGATTACAATTCTGCGTTAACACCAAAAGAGTTTTTAGAAGATGTTTCTCAGACTTTTCCTGATTTAACTATTTACACTTTATTACGTGATGTTTTTCCGGCTACAAGATTGCGTTCACGTGAGACAAATGAAGCTGGATTTGAGATTTTGCAAGCAGGAGATTATACAAATTTCTTGCATTCTCTGGAAAGGGTACGGGTACGTGATGTGATTCCGGTTTACACTTTTGCAACCCTATTTTCAATTCAAGAAAATCAGCGTCCACAATCGGGTTTTTGTGTGTATTTCCTAGTATCAGATCAGCGTGTGAGTGATATTAATTGGACTGAACGCGCACGTCAACATTTAATAAATCCAGAAAATGAATCTAAAGTTAATTCTGATTTAATTTCCGTGTTACGTGGGTTGCATTTTATTGAAGCAGAACGAGGAGTGAATAAACATGGACAACTTCTCCCAACTTTAGATCCTTTTCCTTGGATATCTCCTAAAACTGTGGAAGCTGCTGGAGATGTGGGAGTTTTGCATAGTCGTCGCGGTGGTAAAGTATATCTGAGTTATCCAGCTTTACTAACTCATGTTTCTCAAGTTCTTCACCGCAGAAAATAATCCAGATAACCTCAAGGACGTTAAACAAATGCAAATATCATTTTTAGATCAAGCATCTTTGTGGGGACAAGTATTTGAAATTGCTGTAAAACGAGGTGTTTTACAAAAATTGATTCATGAAAAACTACTTGTTGATGATCATCCAGTTGTTGAACATTGGCGAAATTCCAAAAATGCTGATATTAAACAGAAATTAATCAAAAGTCTGAAATTAACAGATGAAAATTCCCAAGCATGGGTAGAAAGTATGGTACGTCATTTGTTAGTTTTAGGTTATGGGTTAGGTTGGACAACTATGCGGGAATGTCTCAAGCAAACTCCAATTTCTAAATTAAAATTAGCAGCTATTTGGTGTCCGTTAGTTCTTCCAGGAGAGCAAAAACAAATTGATTCAAAAGAAGAAAGAGAAAAAACGGCTCAAGAATTTAAACAGGCTTTTAATTTACCTGGGAACCCAGATTCAGGATTAGTAAATCAAGGAGAACCAGCAAGAGCAGATTTTTTGTTATGGTTATCACCTGATGAAAATTCAACTACTAAAAAACGTGATCATTTTATTTTCTGTTTTGAATTTTCTTATAATGTACCCAGTAAATTAGCCGATTTTAGCCATGA
>B570J13874_100111_pt1 | contig 13764 bp, 9 predicted proteins | sample LakMenEpi23Jul08_FD_13874 | JGI IMG/M metagenome (IMG submission 13874)
AGTTGTCTGAATCAGGATATCCAGGATTAAAGGATTAACAGGAAATAATTTTTACAATGATAGGAAAGGTAATTAAATTACCCCCCTTAGTCCCCCCTTGGAAATGGGGGAAACAGAAAATCCAGTTCCCTCTTCTTAACAAGGGGAGGGTTAGGGTGGGGTTAAAAATATTTGATACATCAATCATAACTTTCTAAACACCCTCTAACAGAAAGGTGATAAAATTACCATTATCTACATCTTTAAATCCTGTAAATTCTGATTTAGAAAATATTACATATTACTCATGTCTTTAAACTTATTAATTCCCCATTCTCCTACAACAGAATATCAATGTTTACGCGACCTCAATCTCTATAATTCTCCCGAATGCGTCAGTTTAACCACCCAAGCTGCTACAGGACGACATTTAAAAATAACATCAAATCATCAAAATACCGCAGTTACAGTATGTTTATGTGAAGATGATTATCCCGGATGGTTATCACTTGAAGATTTACAGTTTCTTCAACCCGCAGAAACCGTATATCAACCCCAATTTATCTCGTCCGCAGCAATTCAACAACACATACCCGCTGTTATCGCTTTTACCCACGCAGCAAAAGCACAAAATAATTATTACCTTTGGGGTGGTACAGTTGCACCTAATTATGATTGTTCTGGTTTAATGCAAGCAGCTTTTAAATCTGTCTGTATTTGGCTACCCAGAGACGCTTATCAACAGGAGGCTTTTACCCAACCCGTTGATATTACTGAACTACAACTGGGAGATTTGATCTTTTTTGGTACTCCTCATAAGGCCACTCACGTAGGTTTATATTTAGGTGATGGTTATTACATTCACAGTTCAGGAAAAGACCAAGGACGGAATGGTATCGGTATTGACCAACTTTCGGAACAAGGAGATAAGGTTAGTCTAGCCTATTATCAACAATTACGCGGCGCTGGTAGGGTTGTTAACAGTTATATTGGTAACTCCTAACTTATCTAAGTACCATTCCCTCTTCCCTACTTATGACTATCAAGTAAAACATGACGAGAAAAAATACCTTTCAGTTTTAAATTAGTGAATACATTGATAGAATTTATTAATTCTCGTTGTTCTGAACTTAAATTTATTGTTTCTAAAGCTTGGTCAAGATTATTACCCTTGTGTAATTTATGAGCAAGTAACTCACGTTGAGATGAATCTAAAATTGCTGCAACTTCCTTATTTCGACGCTGACGAATAGCTTGTAGAGCTTGATTTTCTTGGGGGGTAAAATCATATTCGGATAATTTAATATTATCGCCAATTTCTCCAGAGTTGGTAAACAAATGACTAGCATAAACGAAAGGAACTTCCCAGGAAAAAAAAGCGATAGCACAAATAAGTCCCAAAGTCAATAACTGTTGTGTTAATTTATTAATCATGGATTTTGATGTTAATAACAGGTTAAGTCAAATTTTGTCAGGGGGAATAGTAGCTGGAATCATTTTTCTAGACCCGGTTGCTTGAGAAATCTACAAATATGATCCATACTTTATTTATAGAATAAATCTACTAATACATAACCGCAAAAATCCTTAATTCCAAATAGTGATAGCACAATCAGGTTGTTTCCATATTCCAGGTGAGTTAAAGTAGACAATGTATTTTGTATAACTAATTCCAGAAATTGATCATCAATTATCTTTCCCTGAAATTGTCAGAGGAATTTCAAAATCAATATTATACATATCCAGATATCTCGTATTTTCCTACCTCTGTGTCCTCTGCGCCTGGAGTGGTTCGTTAAAAAAAACTAGTTCATAACTCAAATAGGAGTCCTATAGAGTTTTCATCAATCCTTCAAATTGTTATTAATTATGACATTACCCGAACATCACCCTGATATTAAAGAAATTCACCCGTCTCCCCCTAAATCAAGTCGGTGGCCGCGATTACTACTAGCTGCACTATTATTGATTGGGGGTGGAACTGGGATAGTATGGAAATTACTAACTCCTGAAAAACCTGGTCCAGCAGTAACTAATGCTCCACCTCCGGGGGTCAAAGTTAAACTATCACCAGTGCAAACAGGTACAATTGAAGATAGCACAGAATATTTAGCCAGTCTAGAATCTCGACGTTCAGTCAGTCTTCAACCCAGAATTCAAGGTCAAGTTTCGCAAATATTCGTCAAGTCAGGAGATTTAGTTTCCTCTGGTGCTGCGATTGTACAAATAGATTCTCGACAACAACAAGCCGCAGTTAGTAGTTTATCGGCTGCTGGTCAAGGTTCACAAGCACAACTAGAAAACGCTCGCGCCACTCTAAAATCTTTACAAGCAGAACGGTTAGCTAATGTTGCAGATGTACGTTTAAATCAACAAGACTATAATCGCTATTCTGAATTAGCCGCACAAGGGGCTGTATCTCGTCAAACTAAAGATTTATATGCTAACAAGCTGGCGACAGCAAAAGCCCGATTAGGGGCTATAGAGGCTCGCATTCAAGCCCAAATGGCTACCATATCCCAGGTAGAAAAATCCTTACTGCAAGCTGATGCTAATATTAGACAACAACAAGTTCAACTTCAATATTACAAAATTACTGCTCCTTTTGCGGGAATTGTTGGCGATATTCCCGTAAAAGTGGGTGATTTTGCCAATACTTCCACACCATTAGCTACTATTACCCAAAACCGACCTTTAGAAGTGAAAATTCCTGTTCCTTTGGAAAAAGGTACACAATTGCGTCAAGGACTACCAGTAGAATTAATTAATGCCCAAGGTCAAATTATAGGTAATAGTAGTATATTCTTTATTTCTCCTAATATTACTAATAATTCTCAATCAATATTAGTAAAAGCACTTTATGATAATTCTCAAGGACAATTGCGAGCAGATCAAATGATTCGGGCAAAAGTAATTTGGAGTAAACGTTCTGGTGTTATAATTCCTACGACAGCAATATCTCGAATAGCTGGAGAAACCTTTGTATTTGTAGCCCAAACAGAAAAATCTCCTCAAGGTGTTTCCCAATTAATAGCTAAACAAAAACAAGTGAAATTAGGAAATATTCAAGGTAATAATTATCAGGTAATTTCTGGACTACAAAAAGATGAAAAATTGATTATTTCAGGAGTGCAAAATCTCAGAGACGGACTACCAATCATTCCTGAAAATAACGAAATAGAGAAAAGATAAGAATTTGAAAAAATACAAAATCCAAAAGACAAATTAATTATGTTTGTTGACTTTTTTATTAAGCGACCTGTATTTACTAGTGTCTGCGCTATTATTATTTTACTCGTCGGTGCAATTAGTATTCCCAGCTTACCCACCGCTCAGTATCCAGAAATTAGTCCTACGCAGATTATCGTCAGTTCTAATTATATTGGCGCTAGTGCGGAAATTGTCGAAAATACTGTAACAACCATCTTAGAACGGCAAATTAACGGTGTTGAAGGCATTAAATACATGACTTCCAGCAGTAGTAATGATGGCAGTAGTACAATTACTGTAACATTTGATGCTTCTCGTGACAAAGATATTGCCGCCGTAGACGTGCAAAACCGCGTTACTTCCGCTGAACCCCAGTTACCAGAATCTGTCAAGCAAACAGGAGTAACTGTGAGTAAACAGTCTAATAACATTCTGTTAGCGATAGGTTTATACAGTAATAATAAAGCCTTAAATAATGTCTTTTTAAGTAATTATGCAGATTTATATATAGCGGATGCCCTTAAACGGATTAAAGGGGTAAGTGAGGCGCGAATTTTTGGTGAACGCCGCTATGCGATGCGTCTATGGCTTGACCCGAATAAACTCGCTAGTCGGAATCTAACCACTAATGATATTATTAATGCCCTTAATGAACAAAATCTACAGGTAGGTGCGGGACAAATTGGACAACAGCCAGCCGTAGATGGTCAAATGTATCAAATTGATTTAAGGGCAGTTAGTAGACTTACGGAAGTGGAAGAATTTGATAATTTAGTGGTTAAAACTGCGGCTGACGGTAGTTTAATTAAATTAAAAGACGTGGGAAGAGCAGAACTTGGCGCTCAAAACTATAACTCATTTCTCCGTTTTAAGGGGAATGAGGGTGTAGGAATTGGGATATTTCCGACACCGGAAGTAATGTCTTAAACGTGGCCAATTTAGTCAAAAAGGAAATGGGACGACTTTCCCAAAGTTTTCCCCCAGGAATGAAATATCAAGTAGCTTTTGACACCACTACAATTGTAGAAGAATCCTTAGCAGAAGTAGTAAAAACCCTTTTAGAAGCCATTATACTGGTAGTCCTCGTTATCTTTATCTTCTTACAAGACTGGCGAACTACATTAATACCCGTTATTACTATTCCTCTATCTTTAGTGGGGACTTTTGCCTTTGTCAAAGCCTTTGGTTTTTCTGTGAATACCTTAACCATGTTTGGTTTAACCCTAGCAACAGGAATGGTAGTTGATGATGCGATTATTGTTGTCGAAAATATTTCCCGCTTAATTCAAGACAAAGGAATGTCACCCCGTCAAGCTGCTTCAGTCTCCATGCAAGAGCTATTTGGGGCTGTAATTGCTACTTCTCTGGTATTAATGGCGGTGTTTGTCCCTGTAGGCTTTTTCCCCGGGGCGACTGGACAAATTTACAAACAATTTGCCCTGACAATTGCCTTTTCTATCGCCATTTCCACATTTTTGGCTCTCACCCTCACTCCCTCTCTTTCAGCCTTGTTATTACGGCAAAGACCCGCAGCTAGAGGCATTTTCGGCTGGGTTTTCGGTGGCATTAACTGGTTTTTAGAAGCTATGGGTCAGGGCTATGAAAGCTCCTTAATACTTTTAACAAAAGTTAAAGCGATAGTTGTTCTAGTATTTATTGGTTTATTGGGTGTCACAGCTTGGCTGTACACGACTGTACCCACAGCATTTCTACCGGACGAAGACCAAGGTTATTTCATTACCATTATTCAAGGTCCAGAGGGTTCTTCACTTAAATATACCAGTAAAGTCATGAGTCAGGTAGAAACAGAAATCCTCAAATTACCTGAAGTTACAGGTACTTTTGCGATTGGTGGTTTTGGTTTTAGTGGTAGTACCGCCAATAGTGGAGTAATTTTTACAACTCTTAAATCCTGGAATGAACGGAAAAAACCAAATCAATCTGTACAAGCAATTATTGGTAATTTAAGAAAAACCTTGTCAGGAATTACCGAAGCGAGAGTTTTCCCAGTTAACCCTCCTGCAATTCGCGGTTTAGGTAGTTTTAGCGGTTTCCAATTTCAGTTACAAGATATAGCCGGCACTAACAGCTTAAATTCTATGCTGCAAACCGTTGGTCAGTTTATGATGCAGGGTAATAAGACTCCAGGACTACAAGCTGTATTTAGCACATTTACCGCGAATACACCACAAATTTTAATTGAAGTAGACCGCAATAAAGCGAAATCTCTACAAGTTTCCATTGACGATATTTTCAAAACCCTCCAAACTTATTTAGGTTCACGATATGTCAATGATTTTAATTTCCTTTCTCGCACATATCGGGTATATATTCAAGCAGATGCTCAGTTTCGTTCTAATCCTAATGATATTGGCTTATTAAATGTGCGTTCTGCAACTAATCAAATGATTCCCTTGAGTAGTTTAGTAAAATTAACTCCAACAACAGGAGCGCAAACTATTAATCATTATAACTTATTTCGTTCTATTGAAATTAATGGTTCTCCTGCTCCTGGTTTTAGTTCTGGACAAGCAACTTTGACCATGGAACAATTGGCCAAGAAAATATTACCTACTAGTATGGGATATGAATGGTCAGGTATTGTTGCTCAGGAAAAAGAATCGGGAGGACAAGCGCCAATTATTTTTGTTTTAGGATTACTTTTCGTCTTTTTAGTATTAGCTGCTCAATATGAAAATTATGTTGACCCTTTAATCATTATGTTATCAGTTCCCTTAGCCATTATGGGAGCTTTAGCATCACTATCATTACGAGGTTTAAATAATGATGTATTTTGTCAAGTTGGGTTAGTCATGTTAATAGGTTTAGCCAGTAAAAACGCAATTTTAATTGTAGAATTTGCTAACCAACTGCAAGAAAATCAAGGTTTATCAATTACCAAAGCAGCAGTAGAAGCATCAAAAGGTCGTTTACGTCCAATTTTAATGACTGCATTTTCGACTTTACTGGGAATTTTCCCCCTAGCAACTGCTACAGGTGCAGGTGCTGCAAGTCGTCAATCTTTGGGTACTGCGGTATTTGGAGGAATGTTCGTGGCAACCTTTCTAAGCTTATTTATTGTGCCAATTCTTTATATTATAATTGGCAAAATTCGTCAACGTTTACAACCAGTTTTCCCTCGTTCCTAGTCTCCGGCTAGGAATGCTATCAAGAGGCTCTGCCTCAATATCCCTCGTCCCTCGTTCCTAGTCTCCGGCTAGGAATGCTATCAAGAGGCTCTGCCTCACAAATCAATCAATTCCACCTCTAATAAACTTGGTAATTCCATATAATTCCGATAACTAGAATAACGCCAATGAGCCGGATCATCAACATAACCACGACGCACCGGATTGTTATGAATATATTCTAATTTTTGGATAAACATTTCTTCATTAGCAATTGCTTGGGGATGAAAACCTTCTTGCCAAAGTTGATAATCTTGTTTTATTTTATGTTTTAATTTATGAAATTCTAGTTGGTTAAGTATATAGTTAGCGTTATTTTTCTCAAGTAAATCAATAATAGAACGAGCAGTAAATGATTTAAAATTGCCTATTTCTTTAGATAAGTTGGCAGCAGCAGCAATAAGATGCAGATGATTTTCCATGATTACGTAACCGTACAATTTCAAACGCTGCTGACATTGGAGAAAGTTGAGGGAATCTATGATAATTTGGACAATTTCCATGTTACCAAATAATGGCATCCAATTTACTAATGTGCAGGTGAGGAAGTGCGGTTGAGTTCCTAATACATGATAGCGGCTGCGTCCCATTGTATTTCTTTGATTGATAGTGGTATGGAGTTTGAGGCTCTGCCTCTAATGGCATTTCCAGTCGGAGTCTGGGAACGAGAATAATGATAGAATATTAGGAGGCAGAGCCTCTAATGGCATTCCCAGTCGGAGACTGGGAACGAGAAAAACGAGAAAATGTGAGATTTTGTTTATTATAAATCTGGTTCAACACCAAGCGCACGCAGTTGGGCAATTAATCTTTCGGTTTTTTGCCTTTCTTGTTCTAACTTTTGTCTTTCTTGTTCAGCTTTTTTTCTTTCCTCTTCTGTGCTGGTTAATATCCAATTACCATGTTTATCATACCAACGTAACCAAGACATTTCGACAGTTTTATAACTTCCTGTCCACACTCCTAAACCTAATTCTATTTCGGGAATCCAAAACCGAAAATCTGATAATTTTACTTCAGCATAACGAGCGCCTGTTAACTGAAACATTCTAAATTCAGATTTATAACGATCAAAGATGGCGTAATAGGGTACTCTTAAAATTTGTTCGTAAACTTCCCATTTACCAGGAGGTTTTTCGACATCTCTTAATGTTTGCCCTAAGTCTTCTTTTTCTGTTCCTGGTGAGAGTAATTCAACTATAATATGAGGATTAACTGCTTCTTGCCAAACTACATAACTTAACCGTAAATCTCTTTTGTCATAAAGAGAGGGAACACCTAATACTGCAAACCAATCTGGACGTTTATACCATGAAGGATGACGCAAATCATAATAAAGATTCAGATCACTTCCTGTAAATATTTGGTCGCTAGGATAGTCAGGGGGACGGAATGTTTCTGCTAATAATTGTGGTTGGAATAAATGAAATTGATCTGGCAAACCAGGTTCCTCCGGGTCTTCGCTAGGAAGATCATACATTGTCGGTAATGTTTCTTTAGGCGAAAGTGGCGGATTTGTTTGATACATTCTTAACAATCCTAAAGATAGAATTTCTGTTTCTATTATATAGCAAGAGTTAGGAGTCTCTGACTGTATGGCTTTTACCATATTCGCAACCAAAAGCCTTTGAATTTTTTAGTTAAGGATTATGAAGGGCGTGTCATTGAAATGGCTGAAGTTGCTAATTAGTTATTATCAAGGTAGGCATTGCCAAGGAGATCATTAAAAAATATCTTTCTGCTTTTGCAAACCAAAAGTTATTAACAAATAAACCGTAGCGTGTAACAACAAAATTTCCCAATTTAAACTCAAATTTCCCCAAGTTGGATCATATACAGATGTGGCTTCAAAGGCACCAGGGAATTGATATTCTTTAGGAAGTAAAGCATTAACATTTAATATTGTTCCATAAGCACCAACAGACCAACGACTAATCATTAACCATGATAAAATTTTACTCACAACACCTTCAGTTTTAAACAATACTCCAGAAAAAATGATTTGTGGTAAAATCAGTAATGGCAAAGTGCTATTTGCTTGACTACTATTTTTGACAATTGTAGAAACAAGTAATCCTAAACTAAAACTAGCAAATAAAGTCAGAAAACTGGTAATTAATAATCCCATACTCCAAGAAATTAGTTCTGGGTTGGGAGATTTAAAACCAATGAGAATTATAATTAAAATTAATAAAGTTTGCGCTAATGCTAAACCTGATAAAATTGTAATCTTAGAACTCAGATAAGCAAATAATCCTAAATTTACTAATCTTTCTCTTAAATAAATTGCCGATTCTTTCACAATTTCTTGTAAAGAACTAGAAAATCCTACCCATAGACCAGCACAGGTAAATACAAATAAGACCCGTAAAGCTAAGGAAGGTAAAGCTGGATCTGGTTCATTTCCTAATACAAAAGGTGCTTTATTTTTCATCGCTAAAGTGATCAGACTAATCCCAATAGGTGCAGTTAAAAGAGATAATACAAGATTTATTTTATCCCGGATAATTAATTGACCAGAACGTTGTGTCAATAAAAGCCATTGTTGCCAAAATAAAACACCTTTAGGTTTTGCTGGTATTGTGGTTGTTTCTGGTTTAATTCCTGAATTTAATTGATTAGCAACATAAACCTGATAATAACTAGATTGACGGAATTTATTAACATATTTAATTACCTCTTTTTCCTCTTCTAATTTAATATAAATATCTGCAAAATCCTGAACTTGGAAAAATTGCAAAGCATCGTGAGGAGTGCCAAAATAACAAAGTTTTCCACCTATTCCTAAAAATACAATTCTATCACACTCTGTAATATTTGCCGTTGCATGAGTCACTAAAATAACTGTTCTTCCCCCTTGATGTGCTAATTCTTTTAATAGCTGCATCATCTGTTTATCCAAACCTGGATCAAGTCCTGAAGTGGGTTCATCTAAAAAGAATAATTTCGGATCAGCTAATAATTCTACACCAATAGAAACTCGTTTTCTTTGGCCACCACTCAGATCACTAATTAAAGCATGACGACGATGACTCATTTTAATTGCTGCTAATGCCTGTTCTACAACTTGTTGTAAATTACTATCAGGAGGTAAACGTAATTTAGCAGCATAAGTGAGAACTTCTACAACTGTTAATTCTCGATGAATAATATCATCTTGGGGAACGTAACCAATTTGAGTTCGATACAAATTAAAGTTTTTCTGTAAATCTTCTCCATTTAGATAAACTATGCCTTTAGTGGTTTTTTCAATACCTAAAAGAGTTCGCATTAAAGTAGATTTACCTGCGCCACTTCCCCCCACTAAAGCTACAAATTGTCCAGGTTCAATAGCAAAAGATAAATCATCTATCCTCACTTTACCATTAGTTTCTAAAATTAAATTTTGTGCTTCTAGCCTAATGTGAGTACCTTGATCTAAAATCTCTAAATTATCATCACGTAAAAATAAAATATATGGACCAATGCGAATTTTTGATCCATTAGTTAAAACAGCTTTACTACTTATTTGTTGTCCATTAATAAAAACTCCATTAGGGCTAAAATTTTGTAAAATGTAACGCCCCTGATGATCGCTATCAATGGTAGCATGACGACGGGAAATTGTCGGCGCATCCAAATATAAATTTGCGGTAGAATCCCGTCCAATTAAAACTGATTTTTGTTTTAAAGAAATTAACTTTTGTGTTGGTGGACTGAGAGAATTAGAGGTGGCAGGATTAAAGTATTTAATTTGAATTAGTTGATAAAAATTTTGAGAAATATGAATTTCCACACCATTGGTTAACAAATAACCTTGAGTAGCAGTAATCAAAGAATGATTAATATACAACTTATTGCTACTAGGTTCTTGACCATTACCATCATAAATGCGGTATTCTGTACCCTCCTTACGTAACACAGCTTGGATACGAGAAACCAGTTCCCAGTCTTGGGGAACGACTAAATCAGCAACATTGGGTTCACGTCCTAAAATGTGCTGTGGTTTATGTAATTTAAAGTGTAAAGTTTTACCTTGATTGTTCAACTCAAGATAGGGATCTATACCTAAAACGGTGGGATGCTGTCTTGGTTGGTATGACATAGACTGGCTGTGATAAAAAGTAATTTAATTTGCGGTATTTACATTTTACGGATAAAAGGTGATAATATATGAAAAATTCAAGAAAATTTTACCTAAATCAGCGAAAACGTCAACAAAGAGTAAAGTTTTATGACACTATTGAACAATCGTTATCAGGTATTGCGGGTACTGGGTAGTGGGGGGTTTGGCAAAACATTTTTAGCTGAAGATACCCAAATGCCTTCGAGTAAGCGGTGTGTGATTAAACAACTCATTCCAGTGATTAATAATCCCCAGCTATACCAATTGGTGCAGGAAAGGTTTCAGAAAGAAGCATCTATTTTAGAAGAATTGGGCGATCGCCATAGTCAAATTCCCCGGTTATATGCTTATTTTTCTGAAGGTGGGGAATTTTATTTAATTCAAGAATATATTGAAGGACAAACTCTCAGCGAAAGGTTACAACAACAGGGAGTATTTAATGAAGTTACAGTTAAGGAAATTTTAATTAATATATTGCAAATTCTCGAATATGTTCACAGCAAAGGTATAGTCCATCGAGACATTAAACCAGATAATATTATTTTGCGTTTTTCTGATAGCAAACCAGTATTAATAGATTTTGGGGCTGTGAAGGTGACGATGAATACGGAAATGAGTCCTTCTGGTAATTCTAGTCAGTCTATTGTGATTGGGACACCAGGATTTATGCCGAGTGAACAAGCATCTGGTAGACCTATTTATTCCAGTGATTTGTATAGTTTAGGATTAACAGCGATTTATTTATTAACAGGTAAAATACCTCAAGATTTACCAACTGAACCAACTATGGGTAACATTTTGTGGCGACATTTTGCACCCTATTTGAATGGTAATTTTGGGGATATTTTAGATAAAGCTATAGCGTATCATCCACGCGATCACTATCTCAATGCTAGAGAAATGTTGACCGCTTTACAAACTCTCTCAAATCCCGTTGTACCTGCTGTCCTTAATGTTCTACCTTCTCCTTTATCACCTGAAAATACAATTGCTGTGAGTCCTGGTAATTACGCACGAAATTCTGATCAAACTCATCAAAATAGTGCTAAAACTGGAATAATTATCGCTAGTTTAATTACTAGCATTTTTATTGGTGGTTCTATTATTTTTGGGTTTTCTCTTAATAAACAACCTCAAATAATGACTGAAAAAATAGATTCACAACCTATAAATACTCAATCACCAACTATATCAGATAAATCAATCGAAAATCAGCCTCTTTCCCTTGGTTGGATGAGATTAGGTGCTGTTAATAATACTTCAGGTGTTGTCACTGTTGAAGAACAACTTATTTCTACAAAACAACCTGTAACTATTTCTCCTGCTATTGTTCCTAAAATCGGTGATCAAGTTACAGTTATCAATGGAGTTAATTTGCGTATTAACCGACCACAAAAACCTGATTATAAACTTCCAGATAAAAAAGGTGTAGTTGTCGTAGGGCAAAAATTAGTTATTATTAATTTAGATTATTTTATTGATTCTTCTTCACCTTCTCCATATACAGCAGTATGGGCTGAAGTCGGGTTAAATAATCAAAATACATCATTATCTAAAAATGACGAAAGTTCTTTACCTCAATCTTCTGCAAAAACAGAAACTAAAAATCAANAATTATCAGACTCATNTACACTAAATAATTCTATTTATTTTGTTGCTGATTCTGCTTTTGCAGATTTACAAACTGCTACCAAGAAACTTAAAAATTTACAAATAAAAGGTTATTCTCAATCTGGAATATTCTGGATACCAGATTATCCTAATCTATCAGGTACACCTTTATATCAAGTATATGCTAATCGGTTTAGTGACATCACAAACTGCATCAATTTCTTAAAGACTTATGGGAAAATTAATTCAGATTCTTATTGTATACTTGCTAGTAAAGATGCAAATACATCACCGAATCGGGTATTTTTCAAAGAAATTTCTAATTTATCCATATCTAATACATCACAGACTATGCCCCATTTTGCTAATGCGTGACTTACAACCCTTGTAGAGACAGGGATTCTCGGCTCTACATTCTTTTCTGGAGATGTCTTTTAGTCATGATCAACAACCCCAGTAGTAGTATAAAGGTTTGAGTCTCTATTATGCCATTCCTAGTCTGAGCTTTCAGTAATTTTACTTTTCCTAATCATGAATTGACCCGTCTGGCATTGTAGCGCCTGTGAGTATCGCTCCTTCCAGGTCGGCTTCTGTGAGCAAAACTTTTGTTATCCAGTCCGGTTCCAAGCGGTAGGCTCCTGTGAGGTTGGCTCCTGTGAGGTCGGCTCCTCTGAGGTTGGCTCCTGTGAGGTTGGCTCCTCTGAGGTTGGCTTGTGTGAGGTCGGCTCCTCTGAGGTTGGCTCCTCTGAGGTTGGCTCCTGTGAGGTCGGCTCCTGTGAGGTAGGCTCCTGTGAGGTTCGCTCCGAAGAGGTTGGCTTCTGTGAGGACGGCTCCTGTGAGGTTGGCTTCTGTGAGGTTGGCTTCTGTGAGGACGGCTCCTGTGAGGTCGGCTTCTGTGAGGTTGGCTCCTGTGAGGTAGGCTCTTGTGAGGTTGGCTTCTATGAGGTCGGCTCTTGTGAGGTTGGCTCCTGTGAGGTTGGCTACTGTGAGGTAGGCTCCTATGAGGTTGGCTCCTGCGAGGTAGGCTCCTGTGAGGTCGGCTCCGAAGAGTTTGGCTCCGAAGAGTTTGGCTCCTGTGAGGTTGAATCCTTTGAGGTTGAATCCACTAATATTAACTCTAGTTAAATCAATATATTTATTTTCTAAATCTGGGTATTTACGTTCTCCAATCACAGTTAAACACGCTCGAATAGAAATTCTAAGTTTTAGTAATTTTTCTTGATCTTCTGGAGATTGTGACTCATTTTCTTTTATAACAGGTGCATTCTGACGGACAAAAGCTGTCAGAACTTCCATAATTGTCCATTGGTCTGGTTCAGAATCTCTCGCAATTCGTTCTAAAGTATAAATTCCACCTAATATAACTTCAGGTTTATCACTCGCAAGCTGTTCAATAGCCTTAGAAAATCTTTCTGTAATTTGTTTTTGATTTGCAGCCTCTGCATTTCTATTTGCAGCTTCTGCATTTTTATTTGCTGCGTCTGCATTTCTATTTGTAGCCTTTGCAGTCTCTTCCATAGCCTCTGCACGTCTACCTGCAAAGCAAACATTAACAATTACTGCCCCTCCACTAATGAATAAACCTAATACTTTAACAGTTTCAATAACATATTTATATTTGTTTGTCAATAATTCTGTACTGTCAGTAGTTAAAATCATTGAGATAAAATA
>B570J13874_100131_pt1 | contig 12333 bp, 17 predicted proteins | sample LakMenEpi23Jul08_FD_13874 | JGI IMG/M metagenome (IMG submission 13874)
CCCTGGTAATCGCTGTTTGGGGATATGGGAGTGCGATAGCGAAGCGCGACCTAGGAATCGCTGTTTGGGGATGTGGGGAGTGCGATAGCGAAGCGCTGCTGCAAGCAGTTCGCTTGTTGGGGATGTAGAAGGTGCGATCGCTTTCTGGTAATCTAATTATAGAATAAGCAATATAATAATAGATATGTATGTGAGCTAAAGATGTTTTTCATGGAGTTGTTAAAATAGCTTTACAAAAAGATGGTTGGCAAGTTACTAATGACCCACTTACAATTAGTGTAGGAGGAGTTAATCTTTCTATTGATTTAGCCGCAGAAAAGCTAATAGCCGCAGAACGGGAAGGACAAAAAATTGCAGTCGAAGTCAAAAGTTTTTTAGAAAGATCGTCTGCTATTTCCGAATTTCATACAGCATTAGGACGATTTATTAATTATCGAGGTGCATTGAGAAGGTTGCAACCGGAGCGTGTTTTATATTTAGCAGTTCCTTTAACAACTTACAAAACATTTTTTCAACTTGATTTCCCCAAAGATATGATTTTAGAAAATCAGTTAAAAATGATTGTTTATGATGTAGAGCAAGAGGTAATTTTTAAATGGATACATTAACTAGATATCGCCAGATTGTAAAACAAATATTACAGGAATATAGTAAGCAAAAACCATCTTATGGCAATATAGAAGTAGAGACAATTTTTGATACAGAACGTGACCATTATCAAATAGTTCATATCGGCTGGGAAGGTCAAGATTGGGTACATAGTTGTATCATTCATATTGATATTAAAGGCGGTAAAATTTGGCTGCAATGGAATGGGACGGAGGATGATATTGCTGCTGATTTAGTGGCTGCTGGAGTTCCCAAGGGGGATATTGTGTTAGGTTTTCAGTCTCCTTTTATGAGGCAGTTTACAGAATATGCTGTTAGTTAAAATATTTAAGGAGTATTGATTATGAATAATTTGCAAGATATTACTCAAGATAGATTAGTAACCAATACATCCTGGTGAAGTAATTGCAGATATTTTAGATGATTTAGATATTAATCCTAGCAATTTTGCCGAAATTTTAGGAGTATCTAATCAAACAATTCAGGAAATTATTAATGGTGAAAAATCCATTACTGTAGATATTGCAATTCGTCTTGGTAAAGCTTTAGGTAATGGACCTAGACTTTGGTTGAATCTTCAGCAAAAAGTTGATGTCTGGGATGCTTTGCAAAGTCATAAAGAAGAATATGAGCAAGTTATGACATTGGTTTAGAAGAAATATGAATTTTATCACTCTCCATTTACCTCTATCAATTCAAATAACAGATAATCAATTTTTTGAATTATGTCAAATTAATGAGCTAATCAAAATTGAACGTAATGCTGATGGTAGTCTGATATTAAAACCTTTATTGGGAGGTATATCTAGCAATATTAATGCTTCTTTAACTGCTCAATTAGCAAATTGGAATGATGAAAAATCACAAGGTGTAGTTTTTGGTTCTGATGTCGGTTTTATTTTACCAAATGGTTCTATTTATTCTCCTAGTGCTGCTTGGATAAAGTTAGAAAGATGGAATAATTTAACTAATGAGGAAAAAGAAAAGTTTCCTCCCTTATGTCCTGATTTTGTAATTGAGCTACTTTCTCCTAGTGATAGTTTTAAGAGTACACAGGAAAAGATGAGGGAATATATAGATAATGGTATACGTTTGGGGATATTAATTAATCGGAAATCTCGTCAAGTGGGAATTTATAGACAAGGTAAAGAGGTTGAGGTTTTGGATGCTCCTGCTGCGGTTTCAGGGCAAGATATTTTAAAAGATTTTATGTTAAATTTGGGCATGATTTGGTAGTTTATTATGTATAATAAAAGGTAATTATGAAGATTTAAGTACCTTAGAAAAATCTTGAACTTAAAGAATATTTATCATTCACTGAATACCAATATTGCATACCCTAATCCCTACCTAGCACTTATTATAAATTTCAAATAAATAGGAGAGCCTAAAATTCCAGTTTTATATAAATCTATAATAACTCTTTCCTGACTAAAATTGCCAACTTCTCAGCAGCACCACCTTCACCCCTAACACTACGTAATTTATGACGAATAGCCTCTAATTTCTCTGGATTTGCTAACAAATCTAAAACCAATTTCTCCCACCTCTTTTGGTTGTAATTTACCTACTAATTCTGGAACAATTTCTGCTTGTGCCCAAATATTTGGCCAAGCTAATAAACCCTTATTTTTTAACATCCACCAATTAATTATCCTAGCAAAAGTTGTGCCTATAAATGGTAAATTTGCTAATATTCCTGGTAAACCATCCCAAGAACGCATAGCATCTAATTGTTGAGTAGGTAATAATACAATCATAGGTACAGCTAATGCTCCTAATTCTGCAGTATTTGCACCAACTGTAGTTAAACAAATCGAACATTGAGATAATAAATGATAAGCGGGATTTTCTTGTTTTAATTCTACTATTAAACCTGTAGAAGTTAGGAAATGATTATCTATTAAATCAGCACCTTGAAAATTAAATGTTTTTGTAAATAGATTATTTTCTGGATTAGCAAAACTAGCTAAAGTTGGTAAATCTAAAGTTGGTGCAACCGGAATAAAAAACTTTGTCTGGGGTAATTTACTATGAATATATTCAGCAATAGCTAAGGTTAAAGGTACACCTTGAGTTAATTTCGCTGCTTTTGAACCTGGTAAAATTCCAATAATGTTAATTTGAGTTTGAGCATTTTCAATTTTAGATATTATGTCATTCTCTGCTGCTTCTAACATTAAATCACCAACAATAGTAAATTTATCTGCATATTTAGAAGCAACATTTTTCGCAACTTGTCCTTTCATAATAGCAAATTTATCTATAAAATTGTGCCAACGTGCTTCCCATTCAGCATAAACTACAGTTTTATATCCTAACTTTTTACCAATAATAACCGGAAAAATTTGATCACCACCTAAAAATATAACCACACCTTGATTTCTCCATTCCCAATTTTCCGCAGTTTTTCCCCACAGTAAAAATTGCCAAAAATGTTCTGCTGCTTGAACTCTATCAACCTCTGGATAACTCAACGCTATAACAGTTTCTTTACCACTAGCATGAGGACAAGGTGATAATATTACAGAAATTCTCACTTGAGAAATATCATGTCCTAATTGTTCTCTCAATGCTTTAACAACAGGACGTACCCAGGTTGTTACCTCCCCTGGTCCATTGGAAAGAATCAGAATATCTACTGGAGTCATTTAATTATTACCTAATTAGTTATAAAAAATGATTATACTGGTATAATGGATGAAAGCAACAAAACAGGATCTATAAATTAGAATCTCAATTAAATATAGTGACAAGGTATCTAAAGTTTTGTATCATATTCAATCAAATTAAGCACAAAATCAAATAATAATGTACCATAGTCATTAGTAGCGTAAATGTGCAATGCTTCCCTTACTGTTTTCAAAGAATATCAGGTAAGCTACACCCTGATTTACTCATAGCAGAATGTGGCAGCTTTCACAGGTAAACCTAGTTTGGTGATACTCATGTCTAAGGAAAAAAAAGGTAATAAAGAAGCTAAAAAGCCTAAGAAAGATCCCAAGGACAAAAAGGAGAAAAAAGACCCAAACAGATATGATGGTTTAACTAAGTAAGAAAGATAAGATTAATTTGATGAGAATTTCTGGTAGGGTATAACAAGGGTTTTAGGCTTTTAGCTTTTAACAAATTCAGGTCATTATCCCTGCGAATAAATGGGTAATGACCCTTGATTTTTAAAGTAAATACAGCAGTTTCCATGCTCATAACGAACAAAGTTTTTTAGTTTGAGGGAACAGTGAATAAATTGGTATATACTTCATTATTTTGTAATAACCAATTTTCTTAAGTTCTTCAATTCTTAACAAATCAAAATCAATACATTCACTGGTAATTCAAAATTATAGGTTTTAAAAATCAAGCAACTATTAAAACACAAAAAAATCTCATAAAGCTTGCTAAATATAACAAACAAACCTTGTTTTTCTATTCCCTGCTATCAACTTCTCAGTCTAGCATAACAAGTACCTAAAAGCCAATAAATTTTGAAAGTACATAAATTCACTCTTCCCCTTGTCCGCGTCCTAATTCATACACACCAGCACCCATACAAGCAAGAATTCCAATACTAATTCCCCAACTATTACCCAAACTGACATCTAAAATCCAGTTAGATAAACCACCAAATATCAAAAATGGGAAAATGCTAAATAGTGAAGCATAAAAGGAATTTTGCGCTTCTCTGGCTTTGCGTGTCTTTTCAAATTCTGATTCACTGGTATAGAGAGACTGTTCCGCAAAATTGAACCAGCGGTTGAGTTGTGTAGTTACCCATTCCCTAGTTTGGGAAAAACTCAAATATAACGCTAAAGCCCATAAACAACTACCAGCGATCACAATCTTATCTAACTCAAAGCGAAAAGGCAATATCTCGAACATGGGATCATTATAACTCTCTAATTCCTAATTTTAGCCTTGATCAGTCCCTAAATTGCAAATTGAAAAGATTTTTGTAGAATCGTTTTCAATATTTAAAACTTAGGGTTAAATCTGATACTGTGGATTTTGGATTGCTGATACTCATCCAAAATCCAAAAATTTTAAGCTATAACTGGTACAGGAATTTCCAAATGAGGATATAATGGAAAATTATCGCACAATGCCGCTACCCGCATTAAACAATCCTTAGTTACTATATCCGAATCTGGAGAAAGCAACCTATCAGCAATAATATCACCAATTTCCCTAAATTCTGCCACACCTAGACCTCTTGTCGTCATAGCAGGAGAACCCAGTCTTAACCCACTGGTAATAAAAGGTGATTTAGTATCAAAAGGAACTGTATTCTTATTGGCCGTAATATTCACCGTACTGAGTAATTGATCCCCCTTCTTTCCGGTCATATTAATACATCGTAAATCCACTAGCATTAAATGATTATCAGTTCCATCAGATACCAGCTTAAATCCCCTACTTTGTAATTGAGTAGCTAAAACCTGAGCATTTTCAATTACTCGTCCACAATAGTCTGTAAAATCAGGCTGAGAGCCTCACCAAAAGCCACAGCTTTACCAGCAATAACGTGTTCTAAAGGTCCACCTTGAGTACCTGGGAAAACTGACTTATCCAACTTTTCACCCAATTCTGCATCACGAGTTAAAATTAAACCACCGCGAGGTCCGCGCAAGGTCTTATGAGTTGTAGTTGTAACAACATCACAATAAGGTAAGGGGTTCGGATGATGACCAGTAGCCACTAAACCAGCAATATGGGCAATATCCGCAAGTAAATAAGCACCAACTTCATCAGCAATACTACGGAACTTTTCAAAGTCAATAATCCGCGGATAAGCTGAATAACCACAAATCAACAATTTAGGCCGTTCTTTGATAGCTAAATCACGAATTTGGTCATAGTCCAATTGTTCAGTTTCTTTACTGACACCATAATGACGGACTTGAAACCACTTACCAGAAACATTCACTGGTGAACCGTGGGTCAGGTGTCCCCCATGAGATAAGTCCATACCCATAATTGTATCTCCTGGTTGCAGCAAAGTCAAGAAGACAGCAAAATTAGCTTGTGCACCAGAATGGGGTTGAACATTAGCATGAGCAGCGCCAAATAACTGTTTAGCTCGGTCAATGGCTATTTGTTCAACTTTGTCAACAAACTCACAACCGCCATAATAGCGTTTACCGGGTAATCCTTCGGCGTATTTATTAGTTAATACTGAACCTTGGGCTGCTAATACAGCAGCGGAAGTAAAGTTTTCACTCGCAATTAATTCCAGGTGGTCACGTTGACGCTGTAATTCTTGGTTAATTAGTTCGTTAATGGTAGAATCAGAGTTTTTTAACAGGTCTGAGTTAGTTTTGGTCATTTTAATGATATTGATGAAGTTGACAAAAATAGAAATGGGGGTTAAACCTATTACCAAAGTTATAAATTAGGCAATTTGTTCATGATTAGAATCTAGACTGACAAACAATGAGTTATGGGAATGTCATTATGTAAGAATATCTGACTTTAATCAACGTGGTAATCCGAATTTATGTATAATTTGTACTCAAATTAACAAAAGTCTTAAACATACAAGATACAATAAAAATGGATTATATAGTTAGTAACTTTTCTCTATTAAGCTGTTACGCAGCTAAATTTGATCACCACAATTTACTTGAACTTTATGGTGCGGTCATCTTACCTGCTATAATTATACAAACTAAATGCAGTACAGCTTACCAACATTTTTTGAGATTACTCTATTGACAGGGGGGTTAGATGTTAGTCATTTTCACCGACAATCAAATCCTTAGTTCGGACAAGGTTTGTCAATCTTGTTTACTAGCAAATAGTAGTGGACAACCTCGCTGGGGTGGAGGTAAACTACGCTGTGGTCAAGCAATTAGTAAGTTTACAGAACAACAGCCAGACCAATATGAGTGTATCATGGGCTTTCGTGTCGCCAATATCAAATAATGGTGATTTGTCAGCAAAGTTAAGCATCTGCGTTATCCTAAGCTCAATAGCTGTTAAAATTTAGCCACAGGAGAATACAAAATGTCTTGGCGCGGGTCTATAACTTTCCCTGAGCGATTTTTCGCTTGTTTACCTTATTTATTACCTTTAATTGAGGTGTTTGCTTTCGGTCAGTTTTTCTTGAAAGATTTTCCACTTTTAGGGCTGATATTTTTACCTCTGTTCCCACTGTTAAAAATTTACTATGGTGTCCGCTTTGCGGGGCTGATTATTTTCTTTGCTTTGTGGTTGTTGGTGGTCAGAAACGAGAAAATTCATCATTTTATTCGTTTTAACACGATGCAAGCTATCATCTTAGATATTGTGATCTTTTTATGTAGCGTCTTGACCGATATTGTCAAATTAGTTCCTGGTAGTGGATTTGCTATGCAAACACTTTATACAACTATTTTCCTGGGGATAGTAGCAGCAGTTGTGTATTCCATTACTCAGTCATTAATGGGCAAATATGCGGAAATTCCCGCTATTTCCGATGCAGTACATATGCAGGTACGCTAACGCTCCACAACCGTGTTTTCTAGGCGACCAATACCTTCGATTTCTACACGGATGCGATCGCCTATTTGCAAAGCCCCCACCCCCATCGGTGTACCAGTTAATACTATATCCCCAGGTAATAAAGTCATCACTTGACTAATATAAGACACTAACAAATCTGGAGAAAATACCATTTGATCAATACAGGTCGATTGGACGGGATGATCATGATCATTCAGAAACGTCTGTAATCTCGCTCCTGGATTCAATTCTCGGACAATCCAAGGACCCAAAGGACAAAAAGTATCAAAACCCTTAGCTCTAGTCCATTGGGGGTCTTTTTTTTGTAAATCCCTGGCTGTGATATCATTAGCAATGGTATAACCCCAAATTTTACTTTGGGCTTGGGCTGGGGTACAATCACAGGTGTGATCACCAATCACAAGAGCCAGTTCTCCCTCATAGTCCACCTTTTGAGACTGGGGAGGATACTTAATTTCTCCCTCTGACCCAATTAAAGATGTAGGTGGTTTGAAAAAAATTAGGGGTTCAGCCGGTACAGGTGTTCCCATTTCTGCTGCATGATCAACATAATTCTTACCTACACCAACAATTTTTGAAGGCGCGCAGGGGGCTAAAATCCTGTAAGAGTTGGCCGGGAGGATTAAATCCGTAGGTTGACCATCCAACCAAGGTGGAGCATCTAGCACTTCTACATTCTGAGAAAGCTGGAGCAACCCATAGTAAATTTTCCCATCTTGACTGTGAACCCGCACATATCGTTGCGCCATAAGTTTGACAAATATCCTTAAATATGCTTTCTTTCGGTAGAATCTGGTTATTGATTGCTATTCAAAACTGCTAAAATTATAAGATAAATATGGAAAACTTGATGACTTTAGTGGACAAATCCGGCTAAAATTTGTGTTAATATAGAATGGCTAAAAAATTGTCAAAATTCCTTGTTGCTTGAGATGTTGATCAATAAAAGTATCGCTCACGGCAATCTTTGTATGAATTAACACCTCTTCAGCCATTTTGTCCAAAAGGTAAATTAAAGAACATGACCACAGTTTACGAAACTATGTACATCCTGCGTCCTGACTTGGGAGATGAGCAAGTAGTACAACAAATTGCTAAATACGAAAACTTAATTCGTGAACACGGCGCTGAGAATATTGAAATTCAAAACCGTGGTAAGCGTCGTCTAGCTTATGAAATTCAAAAGCATCGTGATGGCGTTTACGTTCAACTTAATTATACAGGTCCTGGAACTGTAATTGCTATCATGGAACGGGCAATGAGATTAAGTGAAGAAGTAATTCGCTATATGACGGTTAAACAAGACGTGCACAAAGAAAAACCAGAAGAAGAAGTTGTAGCAGCTTAATAACTACGTTTTCCTAAGTGATTGGTTAGGAGTTCAGCAGTATGGCTTGTGTCATGCTGCGACATTAAAAAGTTAAGAAAATTAATAAAAATTCCTCAATTATTTGACCGAAATTGGAAACTATATGATATAATTATCGCAAGTCAAAAGCTAACTATAACTGTATATATATTGAATAAGAGCTTGAAGTCACTGTGAGCCAATCTGATATACCAAACATCCAAGAACTATCTACGGAAGTATCCCAATTGCGTCAAGACTTGCAACTGCGGGATCAATTAGTACAACAGTTATCTCAAGAACTATTCCGACTAGTCAAGGGTAATACCAACTTTACACCCCCAAAATCTGATCCAGAAATAGATTTGGGTCAGTTGCAGGTTTTAAGAGAGCAAATCCAAGCCGTAGAACAGCAGGTGACATTTTACCAAGAGCAAATTACTAATCGTGATACGGAGATACACCAATTGCGCCAGTCTGTGCAAGAACTAACTGATCGCAGTAGAATGTTAGAGCAGGTGGTACAGGAATTACCCCAAATTTATCGTAGTAAGTTTGAGGAACGGATGACACCAGTACGAGATAAAGTCGCAATATTACAACGAGAAAATCGCCAATTACAGGCTGAATTGCAGAGTGTCAGTTATCGTTTAGCGCTCAAGAACCGCTATACAAATCATGGTGGTATTGATTTACCTACTTTTCCGCGTTCAGAAGTTGCACCTGAGAATTTTCCTGCTCCCCATAATGCCTAAAATTTGTGAATGTACTTGAATCAAAGACTGTATTTCACAGTACCTATATTTTTGTCGATTATCACTTTAGATTCTCCTGGTTACTTAACCAAGTATCTATGTCTGTGGGGTTGATAAAATCAAGGAGGACTTCTCCTAATGCTTCCAGAATGGGAACGGATAAAGCGCGAATTTGGGTTTCTTGATTTGGGGTGATTACTCCAAAACGACGTTTTAACTGACGGATAATCAGTTTTGCTTCCCCTTCCTGCTCACCTTTCTGTATGCCCTCCTGTCTACCCTCCTGTATACCTAATTGGAAAACATCTCGATAAAAACGGGTTTGAGTAATATCAGCGGTTTTTAGGTCTAACATTTTTAATATTTCCTCCAAACTCAGGTTAGGGAATTTATTTACTAGTATAGCTTCAACTAAATCAAGTTTTTGTCTAAATTCTGGTTGACTTTTACTACTTTCTAGCAGGTTTTGAGCGGCTTGAACGGTTTTTGTTTTCGGTAGGATAATCAGTTGCAGTAATGCTAAATTGGGACTTAGGGGATTTTGATGTAGCAGGTCTTGGAGGTAAAGTCTTTGGACTTGGTTATCTAACTGGAATTGGTAAGGGATTTCTGAACCCAGGTCATGACGACGGGATTTGAGAATTAGCAATCCTCGCCAGGGTCTGATGATTTTATATTGTTTTAAATAAAGGTAAATTTCTGCAAAGTAGCGTCCATAAAAGTTTGTATCTGGTTGCATTTGCGCTTCTAGAAAGACTATGGGCAAGTTGGGGTCATTTCCTACGGGGGTTAAAATTCCATCATGGCGAAATTCCTGTTCTTTAATGACAGGTGCTGAGTAATCGAATTGACAATCTGGGGGGATTCCGGGGAGGAGTTCGGCAAGAAGACCTGGTTGATTGAGGAATATGCGGTAAAATAGCTTATCGGTCTTCATGCTTATTTACATTTGAAAATATGAGCGATCGCCATGATTAATATTATTATAGATTAGGTTGGTTTTAGAGAATTCCTTGCAGCAGCACTGAAGCGATCGCTTTTCACCAAACTCCCGTACGTCAAGGAATTTTTGTGATTAAATTCCATAAATTAGCTCATTGCGGATAAAATAGAGCTAATTGAGCGGTCAGTGCATCACCATAAATGACTAAAAACCCATTTGATCAATTTTCCAAACAGTTATTTGCAGAATTTCTATCCTCCTTGGGTGAGGTGCGAATAAATTATGAAATACCTGGAGAACCCAGATTTGTCGATATTTGGTTTACACCATCGACTCAACAGCATCAGTCAGAAAATTTCGGTATTTTAAATAAAATTGCTGTAACCAGTTGTTTGTTAGAACCCTTTCGCAAGCAACCAACAGAAAGAGAAATTCGCAGTTGTTTAGCCAAACTATTCCACCTAGAAGCAGATTTACAACGTCAAGCCAAACGAGATAAAAAAAGTATTCCTGACCATGAACTACCAAGGTTGTGGATTATTGCTACTTCTTGTTCTCATAAACTGCTGAATAAATTTATGGCCACTGAGGATGAAAACTGGCTGCCAGGCATTTACTTTCCGTCACAATTACTGCTGACTGGAGTAATTGCCATTGATAAGTTAGCGAATACTCCAGAAACTCTCTGGTTGAGGATTTTAGGTAAAGGAATAATTCAACAAGCTGCAATTAATGAAGTAATTGCTTTACCCGAAGATGATAGAAAACGCTATACTATTTTAAAGTTATTAGGGACTTGGAAAATTACTATGGAAATAAGCAATGAGATTGATGTTGAAGATAGGGAACTAATAATGAATTTGACACCAGCTTATTTGGAGTGGGAACGGATAACGGAACTTCGTGGTTTAGAGCGCGGTAAGGAAATAGGTAAGGAAGAGGAAAGACGGCAAATAGTAGAAAACCTGCTTTTAGCGCGATTTGGCTTTATAGACGAGCAATTAGCGGCGGTTGTTCAGCCTGTATTAAATTTAACATCTCATGAATATACTACCTTGCTGTTGCAGTTGTCTAGTTTATCTCGTGAGCAGTTGTTAGCCCGATTTCAATAGACCTCTAAGCAGTTCGCTACTATTGTCCTTAGTAGTCAAGGGATTGTGGTTACACCTCTTGCTGTACCTTCAGCCGGTGACAAGTCAGAATCTCTGATGCGGGTCTGAAGATAAACTATCTAAAAACTGACTCGGTGTAACAATCAAGATATCTCGAAAAGGATGCAGTTCTAATAAGTCTTTGTCTCCTGTGATAATATGAGTGGCATTTCCAGAAATGGCTAATTCTAAGAATTTATTATCTTTAGGATCTCGACAAATATCAATTGTTTCATTAATTGTGATTAATTCTGTTTCTCTGGCTAAACTGGCTAAAAAGTCTTCACGAATTTCTCTCGATAGATAGCGGTCAAATTTTGGACGACTGAGTACATCAATTAATTCTGATAAAATCTCCACAGAAATTAAGATTACTCCGTTTTGTTTGGCTTCTCTAAGAGCTTGCATTGTGGTAGATTTAGAGAAGATTAATGCACTGACAATTACATTTGTATCAATTACGATACGGTTAGTTTTCATCCTTGAGAATAGATTCTAAAATTTCTGTGGTCATTCCCTTAGCAATGGCTTGTTGACTCGCTTCTTCCATGATATCTAAGAGTGGTTTTTGACTGACTGCTTTTTGCAGCATTATGTTGAGAAATATTTGGATTTTTTGCTGTTTTTCTGGTTCTGCTTCTCGGTACGCTTTGGCAATTTCTGGCTCAACTTGAATGGTAATGTTTTCCATGATAAGTTACAAGTTAATTAGTCTAGTTTTATTATAGCGATCGCCAGCTATTTCTGTTTTACAGTATTACCTATCCTGAATTATCTTAATCTCCTCTTCTATTAACCTATACAATTTGTACACTATAGGGTGTGTTGGCTAGTGTTAAGGATGTTTTAGATGAGATGCAAGCACAGGGAATGAGAATTTCAGACCGGCTGTATGTGCAGGTTTTGACTTTAGCACAGGAAAAGAAAGTTTGAGGATAGGTAAGGTAATTTATCTCGTGAGCAGTTGTTAGTGAGATTTCAATGGCGAACTGCTGACGCGATCGCTATGAGTAGTATTTTTAGAAA
>B570J13874_100147_pt1 | contig 10678 bp, 6 predicted proteins | sample LakMenEpi23Jul08_FD_13874 | JGI IMG/M metagenome (IMG submission 13874)
AAATAAAGTCGGGATAGGGCATTGCCACGACTCTAAACGGGCGCAGAGACAGAGTAAGACTACCTCGGTAGCATCAGTCGGTGAAGCGTCAAGAATCACCTCGCCTTCAGGCAGGTGAGTATGTCAAAAAGAAACTCCTAGTTCCTGATCCCAAAAATCAGGGATTTGATGATTGCAAATTAGCTCGCAAAGTTTTTGATGGTAACTCACCAAACATTTCCTTATAATTCCTCACAAAACATGCAGTATTCCGAAATCCCCACTCCTGAGCCACCTCCAGCACTGTTTTTGTACTTGGATCAGAATTCATTAAAGCGTAGCGTACACCATTAAGCCGTTGAATTTTGATATAGGCCATAGGGCTGATACCAAAAATCTCCTCAAATCCAGAACATAAGGCTGTACTGCTAGTTCCTAATTCCTCACATAGTTTTTGTAGCGTTAAAGGTTTATCCCTATAGGATTTAGAAATTTCTTCTGCTTTCTTGACCAGGGAATAACGACGGAAGGGTTTTAATGTGCGTTGTTTCTTTTTAGCGTTATTACCAAAAGTATTAATTAGTAGTGGCAAGAAATCCTCCATTATTAATGATTGCATCTGTGATTGCATTAATAATGATGGTTGAGTATTGAATACATGAGTAATTTCTTGATAGAAAGCCCTGAGAGATCGCAACGAGGCAGGGTGTAAACGCATGACATTATGCTTAATAACTTTTTCTCCATGTTCATACCCCATTTGTTCGTATAGAGTATGAAAAGCCCGCGCATTCACACTAGCTATGACCAGATGAGCATCTTTGCCAACAACTACATCTACTTCCCTAGTATAGTCAAAACCAAATATATCATGATTTTGAATAACGCAACCGTGAGAGCTTACTTGTGTCAATTTGGGTTGAAATGCCAACGAAAAGCCGATATTATCATCAGATTTCGTACCAGTGGCTTTAGTAGATTGGCTTTGATGCAGATGAGTAAACTTCAAATCTCCAAAGTCCGCAAAATTAAGAGTTCCTAAAAAGCTTCCTGGGCTTAATTGAGCACCTCTTTTGATCTTCAGCGTTTTTATGGCTTCTGCAAATTTATATGGATCATGAAACTGGCGAGTAAAAACCAGTGAATTATTATCAGGATTTCCTTTAGACATAGATTTACATCTCTTACACGCCCCATAATAGTATAACTCCCAGATCCCAGATTTTTTTAGATCAGGGATTTGATTATTAGACAAAGAATGTAGAGACGTTCCATGGAACTACAAGGGTTCTAGGAAACGCATATTTAATTAATTTTCAGAGATGTCTATTGCAAATTACCTCGCAAAGTTTTTGATGGTAACTCACCAAACATTTCCTTATAATCTTTAGCAAAATGTGCAGCATTCCAAAATCCCCACTCCTGAGCCACATCCATCAATGTTTTTATGTTCGGATCAGTATTCATCAAAGCGCGACGTACCCCATTAAGCCGTTGGATTTTGATATAGGCCATGGGACTGATACCAAAAACTTCCTCAAACCCAGAAGATAAAGCAGTACGGCTAGTTTGTAATTCCTCACATAGTTTTTGTAGAGTTAAAGGTTTATCCCTATAGGATTTAGAAATTTCTTCCGCTTTCTTGACCAGGGAATAACGACGGAAAGGTTTTAATATGCGTTCTTTTTTTTGAATGCCCTTACCAAAGGTATTAATTAGCAATGGTAAGAAATCCTCCATTATTAATGATTGCATCTGTAATTGCATTAACAACGATGTTTGAGTATTGAATACATGAGTAATTTCCTCATAGAAAGCCCTGAGAGGTCGCAATGATGTAGGGTGTAAACTCAGAGCATTATTTTGCATAACCTTTACTGTCAGATTGTATCCCATCTGTTCAGATAGAGTATAAAAAGCACACTTATTAACACTGGTCATGACTAAATGAACGTCCTTGTCAACAACTATATCTACTTCCCTCGTAGGGTCGAAACCAAATAGATCATACTTGCCAACAGCACAACCATGAGAGATTGCTTGTATTAAATTAGGGTGAAATACCATTGAAAAAGCGATATCATCAATAGACTTTCTACCATTGCCTTTAGTAGCTTGATTTTGATATAGGTGAGTAAACTTCAGATTGCCAAAGTCCGCAAAATTAATGGTTCCTAGAAAGCCTCCTGGGCTTAATTGAGTACATTCTGTTACATTCAAAGGTTTTATGGCTTCTCTAAACCTATCTAAGTCATTAAACTGACGAGACAAGACCAGAGGATTGCCATGGGGATTATGTTCAGACATAGGTTAGGGTATTAATACTGGGTAATTTAAAGCAAATAAACTTTATCATACTACCAATACCAAGGAGAACAGTAAAATAATTGTCACTCAAATGTAAAGTAAAATCTCTGAATCAAGATTGACAGTATATTCATTTGTGTTATCATTGCACTATCACAAAACTTGCTATTAATGGGTGCAAGTTTCAAAAAAATTAAAAAAAAATTAAAAAATTAAAAAAATTTTCTTTTTTTTGGGTTCTAACCGGTTGACTTGCGGCGTGGGGTGTGATATTCTGATAATGGGAATGCGTGCCTAAATAAAAATTTTGCGACCACTCCATTATAATACTATAACCATAGTACCACACCGAAAGCGACCTAAACCCTGAAAATAAAAAATTTTTTTCAAAAAAACTTATTTAAAAATTAAAATTAATAACTTTAACTTATAAATTAGACAAGAGCAGGACATATAGTGTATACCTGGTTCCTCTGGGGGTATTTCCACCCAACGTTGGCAATATTCTAGCGCCTCCAAAGGTTGTTTACTGATTACGTTATATATTGAATTGAAAGCGGTTTATTGTCCATCACCTTTTTTTGATGTGGTGGGAGTAAAAGTCGTATTGTGCGACTTTTGTATAAGATTTTTAAGAAGGACAAAACTCCTGTTTCGGCACAATCTAGCCCAGAAGTAAAAAATTGTCACTTTTTATAATAAAGTTGTATTTGCTTGATTAGATGGCTTTATACTAAACAGTAATATTAATAGTTATTAATACAACCCATACCAGCAGGTAGTCAAAAAGTATCCTTTCTACCTAATTTACACTGCCAACTTTGCCAACACAGCGAAACAATGACAGATACTTTAAACCCCACCCCCGGCTCTATAATCAGTTGTCGCAGTCGGCAATGGGTAGTGCTGCCAGATGAAAATCAAGACCTTATCCGCCTCCGTCCCCTCAGTGGTCACGAAGAAGAAATGGTAGGGATTTATCGGCAGTTAAATTTAGAAAATCTAGCCCCTGCAACCTTTCCCCTGCCTACTGTTGACAGTATTAAAGACCACACAGCAGCCGTGTTATTGATGGATGCAGCCCGACATCTGTTACGCAGTGGGGCGGTCCTTTTCGCTGCTTGGGTCGCTTGTCATTGCGTCCTCATCCTTATCAGCTAGTTCCCTTGTTGATGGCACTGCGATTAGAAACAGTGAGATTATTGATTGCTGATGATGTGGGTATTGGTAAAACCATTGAAGCTGGTTTAATTGCCCGTGAGTTGTTAGATAGAGGCGAAGTGAGACGGATAGTAGTTTTATGTCCTCCTCACTTATGTGAGCAATGGCAGCAAGAATTAAGAGAAAAATTCCATATTGATGCGGTGGTAGTCCGTTCTGGTACCGCTTCTAAATTAGAACGAGCAATACCTGACGGTTCTCATGTATTTAGTTATTATCGCCACATAATTGTCAGCCTCGACTATGCTAAAGCAGAACGCCGTAAAGCTAGTTTTATTACCCACTGTCCTGATTTTGTCATTGTGGATGAGGCACATACTTGTACCCGTTCTAGCAGTAAGGGTACATCCCAACAGCAACGACATCAATTAATTCAGCAGATTGCCCAAAAACAAAACCGCCATTTATTATTACTTTCGGCTACTCCCCATAGTGGAATTGAAGAATCTTTCCTGTCATTGTTAGGGTTACTCCAGCCAGAGTTTGAAAATTTAACGTTGGACAAACTGACAGAACCAGAACGAGATACATTAGCCAGTCATTTTATCCAACGACGACGGGCAGATGTGAAACTGTGGTTAGGGAATGAAACGCCTTTTCCTGAACGCAAATCAGACGAAGAACCCTACAAGTTATCCAAGGAATATAAACAGCTTTTTGAAGAAGTTTATAACTTTGCACGGGGTTTAGTAAAAACTACTACCGCAGAAATGAGTCATGCCCAACGCCGGGGACGTTATTGGTCAGCATTGGCATTAATTCGTTGTGTGATGTCTTCCCCTGCTGCGGCTGTGGCCACCTTAAACCGTAACTTAACAAGCAAGGAGTCGAAAATTACGAATTACGAATTACGTTCGCGTAGCGTTTCCGATAGCTTGCGTGGCGTAGCCATAGGAAATATTACGAATTACGAATTAGATGATGATTTGATGAGTTCTTATGTCTATGATCCCACAGACCAGGAACAAGCTGTAGATGCTGCTCCGACTGTGGTAATAGAACAGGGAAAGCAAAGTTATGGGGATGCAGATAAACGCAAGCTGCGGACTTTTATCCAAGCTGCGGCAGAGTTACAGGGGAATAAGGATCAAAAGTTACAAACTTGTATTAATTATATTCAATCCCTACTGGCAAATAATTACAACCCGATTATCTGGTGTCGCTACATTGCTACAGCTAATTATTTGGCAAATGCCCTGAAACAGAAATTAGAAAAGAAAAGCGGGCAAATTCGGGTGATTGCCATTACTGGGGAACAGTCGGAAGATGAACGAGAAATTAGGCTGCAAGAATTAAAGTCCTATCCTCAAAGGGTGCTAGTTGCTACTGACTGTTTGAGCGAAGGGGTAAATTTACAGTCTCATTTTAGTGCGGTGATTCACTATGATTTACCTTGGAATCCTAACAGATTAGAACAACGAGAAGGACGCATTGACCGCTATGGACAGGTAGCGGCCCAGGTAAAAAGTTGTTTACTCTATGGTCAGGATAATCCCGTAGATGGGGCAGTTTTAGAAGTGTTAATTCGTAAGGCAGTACAAATACATAAAACATTGGGTATTACTGTTCCTGTACCAATGGATAGCACTACTGTTTCTGAGGCAGTGTTTAAATCTTTATTTGATAAGAGTACAGACGCGCAACAGTTGTCATTATTGGATTTATTAGATGAGGGAGAATCAGCCGTTGAACAGGTGCATAAACAATGGGATAAGGCTGTAGAACGGGAAAAAACCAGCCGGACTCGCTTTGCACAAAAGGCAATTAAACCAACGGAAGTAGAACAGGAATTGATGGAATCTGATCAAATTCTCGGTAGTGAAGACGATGTATTCAGGTTTGTGAAAAATGCTTGTACGCGGTTGTCTTGTTCATTAATTCAACAAAAACAAGGATGGTTATTACCGTCAATTCCTAATTTTTTACAACCCACTTTAGGGAATGAAAAACGGTTAATTACTTTTACCACACCTGCACCGTTTGGGGTGGAATATGTGGGACGGAATCATCCTTTGGTGGAGGGTTTAGCGCGTCATATTATCGAAGAAGCTTTGGTTAATTCCCCAGAACCTTTGGCGGCTAGGTGCGGGTTTACTACTACAGATACTGTAACTAAACGGACAACTTTATTGTTGTTAAGATTGCGACATTTGTTGACACAAAAAGTTAGTAGTCGGGCTTTAGCTCAAGGCGTGGATACGCTCAAGCGTAATCATCAACTGTTAGGAGAAGAATGTGCGGTAGTGGGGTTTACCGGACCGCCCTCAAATCCGATGTGGTTAGCACCAGAAAAAGCGAAAGCATTGTTAGAACAAGCCAACCCGGTCGCTGATGCTCCTGCGGGACTGAAAAAACAGGAGGTAGAAGAGTTGTTGAATCGTTTAGATGAGTTGCAAACAGATTTAGAACTATTTGCCAAAGAGCGATCGCTCTCTTTATCCCAATCTCATCAGCGTGTACGGGCAATTACTCAGGAGGGCAAGGTTCAGGTAATACCACAATTACCGATGGATTTGTTGGGTGTGTATATCTTGCAACCGGGGGTAATTCGTAATTCGTAATTCGTAATTTGTAATTCGTAATTCGTAATTCGTAATTTGGAATTTGGAATTTAAGAAAGAAGCAAGGGAGGATGTTAAAGGTGACAAACACAAACACAAATGCAAATATCAAAAGCAATAATTATATCACAATTACAGATAGGACAAAACAATTTGCAATTAGGATAATTAAAGCTTGTTGCTTTCTTGATGAAAAACCAGGAATTTATCGGGCACTTTCTAAACAGTTATTGCGGTCTGGTACTTCTGTAGGCGCAAATGTTAGAGAAACTCAATCTGCTCAATCTGATAAAGACTTCATTCATAAATTAGAAATAGCCCTGAAAGAAGCTAGAGAAACTCAATACTGGTTAGAAATTTTGATAGAATCAGAATTAGTAGATAAACCAAAATTTACCTTACTTCTCCAAGAAGCTACGAAATTGGAAAAATCTTAGTCGCTTCTACCAAAAAACTCAAAGACAAATAATTACGAATTACGAATTAAAACTATGATTGGCGTACAATTTGAAGGCAACTTACTCGCAGCAGATATTACCACCGAACTATTAACCGGTAATATCAAAGGACAAACACCGGCGGATTTTGGCTTACCTAAATCTGATAAATTAGAAGATGAAATTGCGATCGCTTGGGGTGATGCAAAAGCCTATTGGGCATCTTTTCAACGCCAATTAAATAGACTGGATGCCGAAGATACAGCCACCAGTATCACCCGTGAAATGGCTGTGCTGCTGTTAAAAAGTCTGGGATATACCCCAGTATATACCGCTAAGGCTGAAGTGGTAGAAGGGCAAACCTACGCCATTTCCCACCGCGCCGTATTACCATCCGACTCTTCAATTCCGAATTACGTTCGCGTAGCGTTTCCGAAGGAAATATTACCAATTACGAATTATCCCCCCATTCATATTATTGGTTGTCGGTTAGATATTGATCAACGTCCTCCCAGTGGGACTCCTCGCTTATCAGCGCATGGATTAGTACAGGAATATCTTAACAAGACAGAGCATCTTTGGGCGATCGCAACTAATGGTTTTCGCTGGCGGTTATTACGCGACTCTTCTCTCATGACTCGCCTTACTTATATCGAATTTGACCTAGAGCAGATTCTCAACGGTGAGAACTTCGCGGAATTTGGCTTATTTTATCGGCTTTTCCATCGTTCTCGTTTACCAGAAACTGCGGATGATGCGGATAAATGCTTATTGGAATATTACCATCAAGAGAGTCTGCAACAAGGGGGAAGAGTCCGCGACAGACTGCGCGACGGGGTAGAAAAAGCCTTGATACAGCTAGGAAATGGCTTTATTCAACATCGTGATAGCGAAAATCTCCGCCAAAAATTATCTAATAATTACGAATTACGAATTACGAATTACGCATTATACCGACAATTATTAAGATTAATCTACCGTCTCTTATTCTTAATGGTGGCTGAATCTCGCAACTTATTATTAATTGGAGAAGATACAGAGAAAGCGAGAATTTATCTTGAATATTACAGTATTGAACGCTTGCGAGAATTAGCAGAACGTCCCCGCTATCATCGGGAAGGATTTCAAGATATTTGGCAAGGTTTACGGGTGACATTTAAGTTATTTGATGAAAATTGGCGCGGACAAATATTAGGATTATCGCCTTTAAATGGTGATTTATTTGGTTCACAAACCTTGACAGATTTAGATGATTGTGGTATTGATAATTATGATTTATTAACTGGCATTCGTTGTTTATCCTTGTATGAAGATAAAGGTCAAACACGCCGGGTAAATTATGCGGCTTTGGATGTAGAAGAATTGGGAAGTGTCTATGAAAGTTTATTAGATTTTCACCCCCAAATTAAACAAAATCAAGGCATATATGAATTTAATTTAGTATTTGGAAGTGATAGAAAAACCACAGGTTCTTATTACACACCTCCCCAACTTGTCCAACAGTTAATTAAAACCGCATTAGAACCAGTTATTGAGGAGAAATTGAAGAACGTCACCCCTTCTCGTTCCCATGCTCTGCATGGGAATGTAGATCCAGAGGCTCTGTCTCCTGGTACAATTGAGGTAGAACCTCAGCGTGTGCATTCCCAGCCGGAGTCTGGGAACGAGAGGTTAGAACAAGCATTATTAAGCATAAAAGTAATAGACCCTGCTTGTGGTTCTGGACATTTTTTATTAGCAGCAGCAAGACGCATAGGAAAGGAATTAGCGAAGGTGAGAACAGGGGAATCTCAACCAGCACCCGAACCTTTACGTCAAGCGGTGCGTGATGTGATTCAAAACTGTATTTATGGCGTAGATTTGAACCCTTTAGCGGTAGATTTGTGTAAGGTGGCTTTATGGATAGAAGGTTTTGCGACTGGTAAACCTTTGAACTTTTTAGATCATCGGATTAAATGCGGTAATTCTCTGGTTGGTGTTTTGGATTTAGATTGTTTAGATGCAGGTATTCCTGATGATGCTTTTAAAGCGGTGACTGGTGATGATAAGAAGTTAGCCACTGATTTTAAAAAGCGGAATAAAAAAGAACGGGAAACCCAAGGACAATTATCTATTTTTGAAAAGATAGAAGATGAGGGTGTAAATTATGCGAAATTATGGCAAGAATTAGCGGACTTTTCCGAAAATACACCCCAGGAAGTTAAGGAAAAAGAGAGAAAATATCAAGATAATCTTTTAGATAATCATTGGTGGTTAAAATATGTAGCTTGTAATTTATGGACTGCGGCATTTTTTATGTATTTAACTGAACATAATTTACAACTTTTACCAACTACAGCAACTATAGATAGGTTAAAACGGGAAACTGTCCAAAAAATCCTCAATTCTCAATCTAATTACGTTAGCGAAGCTCTCCCGAAGGGAGCATTACGAGTTACGAATTACGAATTACAAGGGTTAATTGAAGCTGCGAATAAGTTAGCAAAGGAAAAGAATTTCTTTCACTGGCCTTTAGAATTCCCAGAAGTTTTCAACCCTCAATCTAATAATTACGAATTACAAATTACGAATTACGAATTAGGATTTGATTGTGTTTTAGGTAATCCTCCTTGGGAGAGAATTAAGTTACAAGAAAAGGAGTTTTTCGCTTCTCGTAATTTGGATATTGCAAACGCACAAAATAAAGCAGCGCGGGAAAAGTTGATTAAGGAGTTACCAAAGCAAAATCCAGCGTTAGCACAAGCTTTTGAAGATGCTAAACATGATGCGGAAGCACAAAGTAAGTTTATTCGGGAGTCGGGGAGATTTCCTTTAACTGCTGTGGGAGATATTAATACTTATGCTGTGTTTGCGGAAACTACGAGAAGTTTGATTAATGATAATGGACGAGTTGGGGTAATTGTCCCTACTGGTATTGCAACTGATGATACTTGTAAAAAGTTTTTTGGTGATTTAATTCAAAAGCAGAATTTAGCAAGTTTATATGATTTTGAAAATCGAGAAAAATTATTTGCTGCTGTAGATAGCAGAATGAAATTTTCTCTACTTGCTTTGAGTGGTAAACCAATTAAACGCGGTAATTTTGCATTTTTCGTCACTCAACCTAAACAATTAGAAAATCAAACGCGGTTGTTTCAACTTTCACCTCAAGATATAGCATTAATTAATCCTAATACTCTCACTTGTCCAGTTTTTAGAACTAGCAAAGATGCAGAATTAACTAAAAAGATATATCAAAATGTGCCAGTTTTAGAAAATGAGAAAACCGGAATTAACCCTTGGGGTATTTCATTTATGCGTATGTTTGATATGGCTAATGATAGCGGGTTATTTCACACCCAAGATCCCCAAATTCTTGAAGAAGTCGAGGATCTGAAAGTACCATTATATGAAGCGAAAATGTTTCATCAATTTGATCACCGTTGGGCGACTTATACAGATAATGGTGATACTCGTGATTTAACAGATGATGAAAAAAGCGATTTATCTTTTACCGTTAAACCTCGTTATTGGGTTGATAAAAAGGAAGTTGAAAATAAATTAAGTGGAAAATGGGATAAAAATTGGTTGTTAGGTTTTAGAGATATTACTAATTCAACTAATGAACGTACTGCTATTTTTAGCTTATTACCTAAAATTGCAGTAGGAAACAAAGCACCTTTACTCATATCACATAAATTTGAATCAAGATTAGCAGCTTGTTTTTACGCTTCTGTTAATAGTCTTGTATTTGATTTTGTAACTCGCCAAAAAATGGGAGGAACTACCTTGAATTTCTTCATAGTTAAACAACTTCCTGTTATTCCCCCAGAAAGATACACACAAAAAGACATAGAATATATCACCCCCCGCGTCCTCGAATTAGTGTACACATCCTGGGATATGCAACCCTTCGCGCAAGACATGGGATACAACGGAGAACCATTTATTTGGAATCCCAACAAACGCGCCTTAATTCGAGCCGAATTAGACGCATATTACGCCAAACTTTACCAACTCACCCGCGATGAACTACGATATATATTAGATCCTGCTGAAGTCTATGGTGCAGATTTTCCCAGTGAAACATTTAGAGTATTAAAGAACAATGAAATCAAACAATTTGGGGAATATAGAACACAAAGATTAGTCTTAGAAGCCTGGGATGTAATTCGTAATTCGTAATTCGTAATT
>B570J13874_100156_pt1 | contig 10100 bp, 7 predicted proteins | sample LakMenEpi23Jul08_FD_13874 | JGI IMG/M metagenome (IMG submission 13874)
CCGCGTAGAACAAGTTATTATTAATCGTCAACAGTGGGAAGGAGTATGGCCTTCTGACCATTTTCCGGTAATTATGAAATTAACAATACAGCATTTTCCTGAATCATGAAACTCTTGTGGTGCGGGCATCTTGCCCCCTAGATATGAAATTAACAATACAGCATTTTCCTGAATCATGAAACTCTTGTGGTGCGGGCATCTGGCCCCCTAGATATGTAACTCATAACACCGATGCTGTATGACCCCTGAAAACTTTTCAAACACCCTATAATACACATCTGGTTAGTGTTTCTGCCAAAATCAGGACAGGATTTTCAACCGCAATTTTCCATAAATCTAGGGTAACCAGGGAAAATCTCGAAAATTAGGAGGACGCTTTTCTAAAAAGGCCTGTTTTCCCTCTGCACCTTCTTCTGTCATGTAATAGAGAAGAGTAGCATTACCAGCAAGTTCTTGTAAACCAGCTTGTCCGTCGCAGTCAGCGTTAAATGCCGATTTTAGACAACGAATAGCTATGGGACTTTTTTCTAAGACCTCCTGCGCCCATTTTATACCTTCTATTTCCAGTTTTTCTACGGGGACAATGGTATTCACCAACCCCATATCTAAGGCTTCCTGGGCGTTATATTGACGACAGAGAAACCATATTTCTCTAGCCTTTTTTTGACCCACTATCCTAGCTAGATAACTAGCACCAAAACCACCATCAAAACTGCCTACTTTTGGTCCTGTTTGCCCGAAAATGGCATTATCAGCAGCAATAGTTAAATCACAAATTAAGTGTAAAACATGACCACCACCAATAGCATAACCCGCAACTAGGGCAATGACCACTTTAGGCATAGAACGAATGAGACGTTGTAAATCTAAGACATTTAAACGGGGGATACCCGCATCATCTACATAACCTGCTTGCCCGCGCACACTTTGATCACCTCCTGAACAGAAAGCGTATTTACCATCTACATGAGGTCCTGCACCAGTAAATAGAACCACACCAATACTAGTATCTTCCTTAGTATCCCAAAAAGCTTCGTATAATTCAAATACGGTTTTTGGTCGGAAAGCGTTACGCTTCTGGGGACGGTTAATGGTAATTTTGGCCATACCGTCGGTTTTTTCGTAAATAATATCTTCGTAAGTTTTGACGGTTTTCCAGTCAGGCTGCATGGTGATAAGGGGCTATTGTACTTAAAGATTTTATCGCGGATATGGAGACATTTTTCTCACGGATATTTTCAATTTTTTCTGATACTAAGAATTGCATTTTTACCAATCTTATTGATTATTTTTCCCCCTATTTAGATGATTATTTGGATAGTATTTCTTGACAATAGTGTTATAATTGATTAGTCTCAACAGCTTACACTGGAGTTGGAAATGACTGTTACCACTATTCCACAGGTAAAACCTTTAACAGACACAGAATTAGAAAAAATCAATGCCTATTGGCGTGCAGCTAATTATCTCTCAGTTGGACAAATATACCTTCTTGATAATCCTTTACTGAGAGAACCCCTTAAACAAGAACACATTAAACCCCGACTATTGGGACATTGGGGAACTACACCAGGGCTAAATTTGATTTATGCCCATTTGAACCGAGTTATAAAAAAATACGACCTCAACGCCATTTATATCGCTGGACCCGGACATGGTGGACCGGGAATTGTGGCTAATACCTACTTGGAAGGAACATATAGCGAATATTACCCCAATATCTCCCAAGACGAGGGGGGAATGCAAAAACTATTTAAGCAATTTTCCTTTCCTGGTGGTATTCCCAGTCACGTCGCACCGGAGACACCCGGTTCTATCCACGAAGGAGGAGAATTAGGTTATGCTTTGGTTCACGCTTATGGAGCGGTATTTGACAATCCTGATTTAATTGTAGCTGCGGTTGTCGGTGACGGAGAAGCGGAAACTGGACCTTTAGCTACTAGTTGGCATTCTAACAAATTTATTAACCCTGTTACTGATGGTGCGGTTTTACCAATTCTGCATTTGAATGGTTATAAAATTGCCAACCCTACAGTATTAGCACGGATACCTCATGCAGAATTAGAAAGTCTATTTATCGGCTATGGTTATAAACCTTACTTTGTCGAAGGTGGAGATCCTGCGGAAGTTCATAAACAAATGGCGGCAGTTTTAGATACAATCATTCCTGAAATTCAGGGTATTCAACGAGAAGCGCGACTACATGGGGTTCAAAAAAGACCGCAATGGCCAATGATTATCTTACGCACTCCTAAAGGTTGGACAGGTCCCAAGGAAGTAGACGGAAAGAAAACAGAAGGTTATTGGCGATCGCACCAAGTCCCTTTTAGTGATATAGCTGGTAAACCGGAACATCTGCAACTATTAGAAGATTGGTTGAAGAGTTACAAACCAGAAGAACTATTTGATACTAATGGTCAACTGATTCCCGAACTCGCAGAATTAGCCCCCAAAGGTCAGCGTCGCATGGGAGACAATCCCCACGCAAATGGCGGAATTTTGCTGCGTGATTTGAAAATGCCTGATTTTACCAACTATGCCGTAGAACTACTTAAACCAGGAACAATAAACGCTGAAGCAACAAAAGTTACTGGTAAGTTTCTCCGCGATATCATGAAACTGAACGACGAAAGCTGCAACTTCCGCGTTTTTGGTCCTGACGAAACCGCCTCAAATCGTCTAGATCCTTTATTTGAAGTGACAAATCGCGCTTGGGATGCGGAAACCCTTCCCGAAGATGACCATTTAGCTCCCGACGGTCGAGTTATGGAAATCCTCAGCGAAACCAATTGTCAAGGGTGGTTAGAAGGGTATTTATTAACAGGTCGTCATGGTTTCTTCTCCTGTTATGAAGCTTTTATTCACATCATTGATTCGATGTTCAACCAACACGCTAAATGGTTGAAAACAACTCGTCATATTACCTGGAGGAGACCAATTGCTTCTTTAAATTATCTTCTCACTTCTCATGTTTGGCGGCAAGATCATAACGGGTTTTCTCACCAAGATCCTGGTTTTATTGATCATGTAATCAATAAAAAATCAGAGATCATTCGCGTTTATCTTCCCCCAGATGCTAACACCTTGCTATCAGTAACCGACCATTGTTTAAAAAGTCGTAATTACGTGAATGTGATTATCGCTGGTAAACAACCAGCCTTGCAATATTTAGACATAGATTCAGCTATTAAACATTGTACTAAAGGGTTAGGAATTTGGGAATGGGCAAGTAATGATCAAAACAGTGAAACTGATGTAGTTATGGCTTGTGCTGGAGATGTTCCGACCTTAGAAACTTTAGCGGCTGTGGATATTCTAAGACAAAATTTCCCAGATTTAAAAGTGCGAGTTGTGAATGTTGTTGATTTAATGACACTACAACCACAAAGCGAACATCCTCATGGTTTAACTAACAAAGACTTTGATACAATTTTCACAACTGATAAACCCATTATCTTTGCATTTCATGGTTATCCTTGGTTAATTCATCGTCTCACCTATCGGCATACAAATCATCAGAATATTCATGTCCGTGGTTATAAAGAAGAGGGAACAACAACCACACCCTTTGATATGGTGGTAATGAATGATTTAGATAGATTTCACTTGGTTATGGATGTCATTGACCGTGTACCAAAATTAGGTTCTCAAGCAGCTTATGTAAAACAAAAATTGCGAGATAAGTTGATTGAACATAAGCAATATATCCAAAAATACGGTGAAGATATGCCAGAAATCCGTGATTGGACTTGGCCATATTAATCGAATAAGTCTGTTTTGAATCCTTTCTTAAACCTCTTCTTCTTTGGGGAGGAGGTTAACAATATTCAAGAACAATTTGTTAATTGTCAAAAATTGTATCCTGTTCCCTGTTTCCTCCCCTGATACTTGAGTATGATGTCTAAATGGGCGCGTTTCCAGTGCCCATAGGTCATAATATAAATTAGTTCATGAAATACCCAAAGAATTATTGTTTTCTATTTCCGATGATTTTTCTGGTTTTATAGGTATAGCTATCTCCTCAAGAGCAGAGTCTTCTGTATCAAGATTTAGTACCGGGGGACGAATGGCGTTAATGATGCTTTTAATAACAACAGCACAGGGGACAGCCACAATTACCCCTAAAAGTCCGCCAACTCTTGCTCCAGTTAAGACAGAAATTAAAATCCAAACCGGGTTTAAACCCGTAAAACTACCTAAAATTCGGGGTGCAATTATATTTTCGAGGATTTGCTGGACAATTAAAGCCGCTATTAATACTCTCACACCCATAGAAACATCTTGGAGCGAAACTAGAGAAGTTATTAGAGCAATACCGACAGAACCGCCAAAGGGAATAAGTGCCATAATTCCAATTGTTAACCCAAATAATAGACCAAAAGGAACTTTTAGCCATAAAAAGGTAGGAATTAGAGCAGAAGCCATGCAGGTTGATAAAATTAGTTGGGTAATAAAAAAATTCTGAAAGCTTAAACGGACTGTTTTGGAAAAAGGAGCGCGAAATTTAGGAGGTAGCCATTCTACTAAACTTTGCCAAAGTTCACCGCCATGCTGTAATAAATAAAAGGTCAATACCATTGTCAGCAGAAAATCTAGTATACTAGTGACAGTGATAACGGCTAGATTTAGCGCCTGCCCAGCTATAGACTGTAATTGACCCTTAACGCGGTCATTGATTTGTGAGGCTAAAGCATCTAAGTTGATTGGTAAACCCACCCCTTCTGCTTTTTCGTTGAGGATCATTAATTGAGAACGTCCTGAATCAATTAAGTCTGGTAAACGTGCCACCAGTTGTTGAGCTTGAGTTAGGGCAAGGGGAAACAGAGTGACACCTAAAGCTAATAAAATGGATAATGCCAACAAAAATACGAGGATAGCTACTTGTTCTCTTTTTGCTCCGTGATTTTCCAGCCAACTCACGGGATAGCTAAGTAGAAACGCTAAGACAGAAGCTCCGACTAAAATAACTATCAGGGAGTGAAAATAATTGAAAATTGCCGCCACGGCCCAACCATTAAGAACTAATAGGGGCGCGAGTAAGGCGAGCGCTAAATATCTAGCTAGGGGTGTTAGTGCTTGCCACCAATTGAGTAGCTTACGTGTCTGCATTTTTAGATAATTACACTATAGAACTAAGGTGATTTCTTCTGCACAGAATATTGTCAGTTAATAATGGTTATTTACCATCTCTAGTTTATGATCACATCAACCACTATGGACAACTTGTCACCGAAAGATACAGATATCTTGAAAACACAGCTAATTTTATATTTGGTTCCCATTCTAGGCTTTTTTCCATCGTTGTGGACTATTTACCAGGGTCAGGGTAGTCGGGAACAACTGGCTGTCAGTCGTTTGTCTATTACCTTGGCTTTAATTTGGATATTAGGTTATTTATTATTAACTACTGGAGCAGCAACAGATTTTTTCACTCTGCGCTTGTTAATTCTTAATAGTTTTCTGACTTCTGGTTACTTTTTAGTAAGTGTTTGGTTAATTTTCCGGGTCATTCAAGGTAAATCTTGCCGTTTAGCTGGATTTAGCAACTTAGCAGCAAGAATATGGCCTAGGTAGGGCTTTTACCCCTTAGTCCTAGTTTGTCAATTCTTTTGTATATTTGGAAGTTCCTAATAGTAAGTTTAATGAGGAGTTGGCTAATATAGTCGGATTTGTTTTAGATGTATTGAGTGCATAAATTTAGTTTATTAAAAATTCTAGGTGAGAGGAAGTCTGTGACTAGTCAAAAAACATCAGCAGCACAACAAAAAGCAGCAAAAGCTAAATATAATGGTCAAGGGAAAAATTCTCCCTTGCCAAAATCGGGACGGTGGCTATGGTTTGCGGTGGGAATGGGAGGAATTGCCATAGTATCAGGGCTGGCCGGAGCATTATTAGCTGTTTCTTGGGAAAGTACACCTTTGCAACAAGCTCAACTTAGTCCCCAGGAAGAGGCGGTATTTGATGGCGATCGCATTTCTGGAAATGGGTTACAATTTTCTCAGTTAACTCGTCCTGTGAATATTTTACTCATGGGAATGAGTGTATTGCCTCCAGACGTGCAAAACCCACCCCTCGAAAGCAAAAATCTCCGATACCAACCGCAAATTAATTCCTTTGACGGTCTTTCTGATGTCATGCTGTTAATCAAATTTGATCCAGAGACAAAAAAAGTAGCCATGCTTTCTGTTCCTAGAGATACCCGTACAGAAATTGAAGGCCATGGACTGAAAAAAATTAATGCTGCTAACATGGAGGGAGGTCCAGCTTTAACAGCGAAAACCGTTAGTAATCTTTTAGGTGGAGTAGGAATTGATCGCTACATCCGTATTAATGTCTTAGGTGTGAGTAAGCTAATTGAAGCTTTGGGCGGAGTAAATGTCTATGTCCCCAAAGATATGAAATATCGGGACGATTCCCAACATTTATACATTAATTTAAAAGCAGGTCAACAACATCTCAATGGTGAACAAGCGTTACAATTACTCCGTTATCGTCATGATGAATTGGGAGATATTGGTCGGATTCAACGTCAGCAAATGGTGTTACGGGCTTTAATTGAACAGTCTTTAAACCCGACAACTATTACTAGATTACCAGAGATTCTGAATGTTGTCAAAGAAAATATTGATACAAACTTATCCGTTGAAGAACTAATAGCCCTGATTGGTTTTGGGTCAAAAATCAATCGCTCTAATATGCAAATGTTAATGTTACCTGGACGCTTTAGCGAAAATCATGAATTTGATGCCAGTTATTGGGTTCCAGATCGACGGAATGTTGCTAAACTAATGAAGCAGTATTTTGGTTTAGAGGGGAACACGATAGAAACATCATTTAGTGAACCTAGTCGTGTGCGTATAGCTATTCAGGATACCACAGGAGGCGATCGCAATAATCGTTCTCAGTTACGCCCCCTAATTAAAACATTAGAAAAATCTGGATATACCAATATTTTCGTTTCTAAGCCCTGGGGAGAACCTTTAAATACAACTCACATTTTAGCACAACAAGGAGACGGAGATAGCGCGGAATCAATTCGTAGTTTATTGGGATTTGGGGAAGTGCGGGTAGAAAGCACGGGTAATATTAGTTCAGATATTACCATTCAGGTGGGTAAGGATTGGCTGCAAAATCAGGACATTTTCCAAAACCCTAGTAATCCCTAGAGGTTTAGATTCCGCGCTCTATGCTCTGAATTATAGCGCGGCTGAGAAAAAATGCCAATTTAAGGCTTTATGTCCATAATCTACGGAAAAATGATCGTTTCCCAAACTCTGTTCCCTAAAACTAAAAAACTTTGTACCTCACAATCATGGGAAATGCTATAACAATTTTAAATATTTGTTTAAGTTAGTTGGGGTTCAAAACTGTCGTTATGGAACTAGACAAAAGTGAAGAAGTTTTCAGCGATTTTACATTTTTTTACACAATTTGGTTTTATTGTGCTTCTTTCCTGCAAATACACTGAAATGATGGGTTAATTTGCCCCCCTTGATCTAAAAACCCACCATGAAGTCTAATGGGTATATTGGCAGTATAGACCCAATTTATCAACATCATAACACCATAAGTCACTAAAAGGCAACTGATAATGATTTTTTTAACCCACTTGTTTTGTAGTTCTTTGATAGTACAATATTGAAAGCAGTTTTAATCACCTGTGTTGATTATATCTCAACACGCTTTGTGACTGAGCTTTACACTTACCGGACATTTCCGTAAGAAGATTACCAGTAATCAATAGAAAATGACAACTGACAAATTTCTGTTAAAAATAGTTTATAGATAAACCGGATTTGAGATTGCCTACGGCACGTTAAGCGAACAGGACGACCTATAGAATGACCTCAGAACAAGTAATTAGACGTTCCGATATATTAAACACTCAGGTAATCACCCGCGACAATGGTAAGCGGTTAGGTATCGTGAGTCAAGTCTGGGTTGATGTTGATCAAAGAGAGGTTGTAGCGCTTAGTTTGCGAGACAGCCTAATCTCTATATCTAGTCTGCCTCGGAATATGTATCTTAACACCATCAACCAAATTGGTGATGTTATCTTAGTTGATAACGAAGATGTAATCGAAGATGTAGAAATAGAGATTCTCAGTAACCTCATAAACTGGGAAGTGATTACAGAAACGGGTGAAGTCTTGGGTAAGGTGAGAGGCTTTAAATTTAATGGCGAAACGGGTAAAATATACTCTATTGTCATTGCTTCTTTGGGATTACCACAAATTCCTGAACAGTTTTTAAGTACCTACGAATTGTCCATAGATGAAGTTGTCAGCACTGGACCTAGTCGCTTGATTGTATTTGAAGGTGCTGAAGAAAGAGTAAATCAGTTAACGGTGGGTGTTTTAGAACGTTTGGGTATTGGTAAAGCTCCCTGGGAAAGAGACGCAGAAGAAGAATTTGGCTATACTCCCCCCCGGACAGTTGCACCCAGCAATCAATTACCTAGCGGTCTTCCTCTTGAACCACCCCGGCCAAAAGTCCGCATTCCTGAACCCATAGCCCAAGAGGAAGAATGGACTGAAGATTATATAGAAGAAGCAAGACCCCAACGCCAGGTCATGAAAGCCCGTTCCTATGAGTCAATTCAGTATGAAGAAGATGAAGAAGATAACTGGAGTGATGCAACGGTAAGAGATAGTTATCAGGAAGCTCCAAAATATGAAGCGAAACCTGTTAAAAAGACTTATGCCGATCAGTATGATGACTATGACGATGATCTAGAAACTGATGCTTGGGATGATGCGCCAAAGCCTGTAAATATTCCCAAAAAAGTCAAGGAACGACAGGTGGAATACGAGGAAGAAGGCGGATATTAAGTTTTGTAAACCCCCTCTTACTTCTGGTAAAGGGGGTATTTTTTTACCAGCGGTGGGTATTGTAGTTCATTAACCAGTAATTACTGCAATGCAGTCAATTTCTACTAGTACATTTTTAGGTAAACGGGACACTTCAACACAAGCACGCGCTGGGGCTGTATCTTCGGAAAAATATTTTGCATAAACCGCATTAACAGCGGCAAAATCATTCATATCAGCTAAAAATACCCCAGTTTTGACCACATCTGCAAATGTAGCCCCTGCTTCTGTTAATATAGCTTCAATATTTTTCATTACTTGTTCAGTTTGCTTAACAACATCCTCTGTATAAACAACATCACCTAAACGAGGATCTATAGCAATTTGTCCAGCTACAAATAACATTTGTCCAGAAGCGAGAATTGCTTGATTGTATGGTCCCACAGGTGCAGGTGCTTTATCAGTACGGATTACTTTACGAGTCATAATATATATCTCTTTTGGCTCTTTTGTGAATGGTGTTTCTGGTTTACCGATTTCTAAATCTGTAGATGTTTGGTAAACTTCTCCATCTGGCATTATCGCACCTGTGAGGTCAGCATTTTTAAAGGTTGCACCATAAATATTTGCGCCGGTTAAATCGGCTCTTTTCAGATTTGCACCAGTGCAGTTTGCTTTCATTAAATTTGCATTTTGTAAATCTGCTCTTTCTAAATTTGCCCCTTTTAAAAAAGTTTTTTGGAGATTTGCACTGTGTAGATTGGCTTTGCTCAAGTTAGCATTATCCAAGTAGGCATTACTGAAATTTGTACTTTTTAGGTTTGCTCTGCTCAAATTAGCATTATCCAAGTGGGCATTGCTCAAATTGGCATTCTCTAGGTTAGCTTTCTCCAAATTAGCACCACTCAAATCTGCCCAGGTCAAATTTAAACCAGAACCATTCACTAGCTCACTTAAATTAGCGTTTATTAAAGATGCCCTAGTGAGATTTGTCCGTTCAAGATTTGCTTTACTCAAGTTAGTATTATTCAAATCTGCTCCCCACAAACTTGAATTTGTGAGATCTATTCCACTCAAATCTTCACCTGTAAGGTCTACCCCGCTCATATTTACAGAATAAAACTGTCGTTTTCCACCAGCGTATTTCTCTAAAAGTTCTTCATCGTCCATAATGCACCATTGAATACTATTATAAAAGTATAAAATAAAGAAGTAACAGGACCACAGAGTTGAACGCCTTGAATTTAGCAATGCTGAATCCCTGATATTTCTGCTTTCTCTGTTATTCAC
>B570J13874_100157_pt1 | contig 10076 bp, 10 predicted proteins | sample LakMenEpi23Jul08_FD_13874 | JGI IMG/M metagenome (IMG submission 13874)
ATTTTACTGATTTCTGGTGTATTATCCCTAGGTGCTTCTGCTTGGCCTGATGGTTTGGAAAAGGTAGCAATCAACTTAGGATTTATTGATTTAGCGGAAAATGTGCGGGTAATTGTCCCGACACCTTTAGCTGATTACAGTATTCAGGGTTTAGGGAAAATCGGTACAAGTATTGCTGGTTTGATAGGTGCTACAGCTTGCTTTGCGGTGGCTTTTGGAATTGCCAAAATTATAAAACCTAAGAATGCTTAATTATGATGCAAATTTCCCTACCATTACGCTTGCAATTATCCCTAATTATTGTAATTGGGGCAGCTTTTTTAAAGTATCATAGTTGGTCTAATTTACTTGTCTATGGAGCGATCGCTCTTGTTTGGATTTATTTGTTACAAGTACCCCTACCCAAATTAGGCGGTCTACTGGGTACAGAATTAATTTTTTTATCCCTGGTGGCCTTACCATTGGGATGGGAACGAGCTAGTTTTTTGCTTGTGCGTTCCCTAATTTGTTTAATTGTCATGAATGGCTTTTTATTAACCTTACCTCCCCACAGTTTGGGTATTGCGCTCAAAAGCTTACCCATACCTGCACCATTAAAGGAAAACCTGATTCTCGCTGGACAATACTTAGAAATATTACTCTTAGAAGTAACACGAATGCAGCGCAGTGCCCAACTACGTGGTTTAAATGGTACAGCAGGATGGCTACGTTATGCTAGTGCTTCCATGATTGGGGCTTTATATCTCCGCACCCTAGACAGAGCCGAAAGAGTTTATGGTGCTATGGTAGCCCGTGGATATAATGGACAATTACCCCTAGATTCCCCCCCCAAACCGAAAGAACGTTTTATCTTGTTAATAGCTGGGGTGATAGCTGCTTGTTTAACCCTAAGTTCTTACCTTACTGTTATTTGAGTGGTGAATCTTGACATCATTAACTTCTAATCCCCAAATTTCTCTTTCTCAACCCCATACTGCTGTTGTTACCGTCCAAAATCTGGTTTACGCTTATTCACAACAGCACCCTGTATTACAAGAAATTTCTTTTAGCTTACAGACAGGCGATCGCGTCGCTTTAATGGGTGCTACTGGTTCAGGCAAAAGCACCTTATTAGAAAACCTCATTGGCTTAAAACATCCCCAAAGCGGCAAAATTTGGATTAACGGTATACCGATATTGCCAAACACTTTACCGCAAATCAGGCAACAAATTGGTTTTAGCTTTCAAGATCCTCATGACCAATTATTTATGCCCACAATCCTCGAAGATATCACCTTTGGACCCCTTAACTATGGTATTTCATCCATAGCTGCAAAAGATAAAGCTCATCAACTATTAGCCGACTTTGGATTAGAATCCTACGCCCACCGTTCCGCTCATGAACTTTCTGGAGGACAAAGACGTTTAGCCGCCTTAGCAGCGATTTTAGCCCTAAATCCTGACATTCTCATCTTAGATGAACCAACTAACGGACTAGACCCAGCATGGCGACGACATTTAGCCCAAGTATTATTAGAATTACCTGTAAAAGTGATGTTAATAGCTTCACATGATCTCCAGTGGCTAGGAAGAGTCACCCAACGGGCTTTAGTCTTATCTAATGGTAAAATCCAAATAGATAGCGATATTCAACCACTATTGCAAGATGGCAAAACCTTAGATAAACTGGGTTTACCAGTAGATTGGTAAAGTGTCGGCTGACAGGGATTTTGCTGGTCAATGAACCACGGTTTTTGTTTCGCGCACAGGCGCGAAGTAGGAAAGGCGCGAAGAAAGAAGGTAATCTGTGGTTTAAATAGATAAAAACTGCGGTCATATCTTTAATCTATGCTCTGCTTCCTATTTTCCTAAATTTGGGGGTTTAAATCCCCGTTTCCAATTCTTTTTAATCTTAACTTTTTAAATTCTTAAATGTTGTTTTCTCGTTATCCAGTTATTGCTCCTGTTGCTCTGAGCATTGCTTTATTAATTACCAGTTGTAGTGACAGTAAAACCTCCCAATGTCAACGATTGATTAAAGCCGTTAATCATGGTACATTACTGATTGACACTAAAAAAGGTCAACAAGTATCAAGTAGTTTAAAATTATCTAAGGATTTAAAAAATGTCACTCAGGAACTTGAGAAATTAAACTTAAAAGATCCCAAATTAAAAGCATTTGAAACCAGTTTTATCAAAATCTTTGATCATCTTAGTCAAGCCATAGGTAAAGCTTCTAAGGCTCTTGGTGATACTAAAACAGCAGAAGCATCTTCAGATGGTACAATAAAAATTCAAAAAGCTAGAAAAGAAATTGATTCCGCACTGACAACCGCAGCTAAAACCGCTGGTAAACAATCGGATACTTTAGGTGTTCAGTTGAATAAATATTGTAGCCCAGAAGAATCAATTAAGAATTAAAAATGATACAGCAGTTCCCGATATTATGAAGTACAGATATTAATAATAAAACTCTTGTCGTGCGGGCAAGATGCCCGCACAAAGTGTACCTCACTCAAAGCTACTTGCTGTAAGTAAGTGAACGGAAAAAAACAACATAAGTAACGAAAAGTAAAGTGGCTCAAAACCTGTAACCTGTTCCCTACTTCATTTTGTAATATGCGAATATTTCTTTAATTTTATTTTTTATCGTTTTTAATAATACTTATGTTATCAAAAATTTTAAGTTTTAATACTTAATTATTCAACCGTTATTAAGAATAATTCTTGAAAAGGCTCATATTACATAATGAAGTGCAGAATATCGGTTAAAAAAAATTCTTGTACTTATAACAAGTACAGCACTTCCCGGTGTTATGAGATACATATTTAGCGAGCAAGATGCCCGCACCACAACAGTTTTATGATTCAACTTTGTACCTCATCAGAGCGGAAAACGCTGTAACAAAAAAATAATTAAATAGCTTTGCGAAAATTATTGTATAATTTCAAGAGACACTTTTTTAAGTAGTGATTGTTCAGGACCTCATGAAACTCAGCTACCTGCTCCTAATAGTGATTATGCTGTTTCTAAAATTGCCTGTGCTAATCTCCTCTACTTCTATGGCAAAAAAAAGCAACTGCCTTGCGCTAATTTAAGATTGTATTCTGTTTATGGTCCTTTAGAAGATTCTTCCCGCCTCATTCCCAATCTAATTCGCCACGGAGTTGAGGAAAAATATCCCAATTTTGTCAGTCCTGATATTTCTAGGGATTTTGTTTATGTTGATGATGTTAGTGAGGCTTTTATTGATACAGCATTAAATCTCAAAGCAGAAGATTATGGCCAATCATTTAATATTGGTAGTGGACAAAAAACTACAATTGGTGATGTAGCCAAGGTTGCTAGTGAAATATTTAATATCAACACTGAACCTGTCTATAATTCCATGGAAAATCGCCATTGGGATATTAGCGACTGGTATGCAAATGCAACAAAGGCTCAAGAAAAGTTACAATGGAAAGCCAAGACAAATTTTCGAGAAGGGTTAATAAAAACAACCGCATGGTATCGAGAACTAGAGGATAAAGAAAGATATCATCAGAGTTCTAAAAAGTTTGGTTTAGATACCAAGTACAGCGTAACAGCAATTATTGCTTGTTACAAAGATAATCAAGCAATTCCTATTATGTACAAACGTCTTCGGGAGACCTTTCTCAGACTAAATATTGAGTATGAAATTATCTTTGTTAATGATTGTAGTCCCGATAATAGTGAACAAGTAATTCAAGAAATTTCACGAACTGATAAACGGGTGATTGGTATTTCTCATGCGCGAAACTTCGGTTCTCAATCTGCTTTCAAAAGTGGCATGGAAATAGCGACTAAAAATGCCTGTGTTTTACTTGATGGGGATCTACAAGATCCACCGGAATTAATTGAAACATTTGTCGAAAAGTGGCGAGAAGGATATGACGTAGTTTATGGTCGTCGCAAAAAACGCCAAGCTCCCTTGTTTATGCAGATTGCCTATAAGGCTTTTTATCGTATTTTTGATCATTTTTCCTATCTCTCCATTCCCCATGATGCGGGAGACTTTTCTTTAATGGATAAGAAGGTTGTCCAAGCGATTTTGCAGTTTCCTGAACGAGACTTATTTCTCCGGGGAGTTAGAGCATTTGTGGGCTTTAAACAGATTGGTATAAACTATGTTAGACCAGAACGAATGTTTGGTGTAACAACTAACAATTTAGCTAAGAATATCGGCTGGGCTAAAAAAGGAATTTTATCTTTTAGTTACACTCCTTTAACTATGCTCAGTTTTATGGGTACAGTATTACTGTTATTGACCCTATTATTAGCAACCCTACAAATTATTAGCCGAATTCTTTTTCCAGATTCAGTCCCTAATGGGATCACTACAGTATTAATTACTATTTTGTTTTTCGGTTCACTTAATTTATTTAGCATTGGTATTATCGCTGAATATATTGCCAAAATATTTGAAGAGGTTAAACAGAGACCACATTTTATTCGTCGGACAATTACCAAGAATGGAGAAATTAGAGATGCTTACAATGTTGTTAAAAATTAATGTTTAATATTACAAGGAATTAAAAATGATTCAAGAAGGATTTAAGCCAATTAGCAACACTCCCCCTGATACTCTACTGAATAAGTTGAAATTTTGGGCAAGGTTAGTTCTAGATTTTCAAACGAATACTGTGTATAGACATCTGCGAGAATTTCTTCCTAAAATGCAGGGAAAAGTCCTAGATATCGGCTGTGGGCAAAGTCCTTATAAGCATCTTCTTAATAGTCAAAAAACTCAATATTGTGGACTTGATATTGAAGAAGCAGATCAAAAATTTAACTATGAAAATTCTGAGATTATTCACTTTGATGGATATAATATTCCTTTGAGTTCTGATTCAATTGATGGTTTTATTTGTACCGAAGTTCTCGAACATATCCAAGAACCGGAAAAGTTTATTACCGAAATTTATCGAGTTTTAAAACGGGGGGGGGGTAGGAATACTTACTGTTCCTTGGTCAGCAAGATATCACTATATTCCTTATGATTATTACAGATATACTCCATCAACACTGAACCAGTTTTTTCAAGATTTTTCATCAATTGAAATTGCCCCTAGAGGTACAGATATTACCGTGATTGTTTCAAAGATTATTGTTGCCTATTTTCGAGGGTTGNAATCACCTAAAAAATTTATATCGTGGCTTTTAAAGGTTATAGTAGCCTTAATTGTTTTTCCTTTTTTTGTTTTATGTATTTTTGTTGGGCATCTTTCATTAGTTTTTGGATTAGGCTCTAAAGATGATCCTCTCGGTTATACAATTTGGCTTAAAAAGTAATTTTGTGTATGTTAATTTCAAGTCTGAAATTTCTGAAAAGGAGAAAATAAAAATGAAAATGGTTAATCGTTCTTGTCCAGTTTGCGGTTCAAAGGATCAGTCTAAAGTCTTTGCTGAGGCTGACTTTGATCTTAATCAATTAGACAGTTTTGCCTTTGCTTCCCGTAAACTGCCTGAATATATGCACTACAGACTGATATCTTGTCCAACTTGTGATGTACTGTATGCCAGTCCAATTCCTGAATTAAGTGAATTAGCAACCGCCTATCATGAAGCTGCTTTTGATAGTTCAGAAGAAGCCCATTATGCGAGTCGTACTTATGCCAGTTTTTTACCCGAAATTATGCAACATATTCCTAATTTAGATGGTGCGATTGATATTGGGACAGGGGATGGAGCATTTTTAGAGGAATTGCTGCGTACAGGGTTTACTTCTGTTATTGGAGTAGAACCTTCCCAAGCACCTATTCTAGCTGCTAAGGAGGAAATACAACCATTAATTAAGCATGGTCTTTTCAGAGTTGAGGATTTTCAAGCGGGAACTTTTAGTCTTATTACTTGTTTTCAAACTTTAGAACATTTGTATGACCCTAAACAAATGTGTCAAGATGCTTATACTCTTGTCAAAAAAGGTGGGGCTGTCTTTTTTATCTGTCATAATCATCGCGCGCTCTCAGCTGAAATTTTAAGAATGAGATCTCCCATTTTTGATATTGAACATTTACAATTGTTCTCGGAAAAAAGTGCTAGATATCTTTTAAAAACGAATGGTTTTACAACAATAACAACTAAAGTTATCTTTAATCGTTATCCTTTACATTACTGGGTAAAATTATTCCCACTTCCTTTAAAACTCAAGCGCTTCTGTCTTTCTTTTCTGAAGAAGACAAAAATCGGCTACTTACCCGTTTCTATTCCCGCTGGTAATCTTGCAGTAATCGGTTATAAAAAGTGAAATTAAACTGGAAAATTTAGACAGGACTTACGCAACTAGCAAGCAATTCCTAGATCGCGCTTTGCTATCGCTACACAAGGAAGCCAAATAGATTCTTTCTGAGCTTTTCAAAAAAATAGTATCTCTTAAAAATAAACGATTTTTGAGAAAACTAAATCCTCTCTCAAATGATTGTTGCGCTTTATATTCAGACAGCATTTTCTCATTGCTTAGTTCTTTATCTAACAAGACCAAAAAATTTAAAGATAAAGAATTTTGGGAACATAATTGTGTTTGTTGATTTAATCACAATTATCACAATGTCCACAACACCAATTAACAGTTGGTGTTTCAAAGCCAAAAGCATTTAATAAAAACCGCCAACGACACTGTTTAATCGTTAGATATGCAGTCATTTGTTTACCAGCTTGTAATTGGGTTTTTGACGAATTTACTGACTGAGAAGAAATAGAATAATGAAAAGGATCAAGCCATTCCAATTGTCCGTTACTATGGAGAAGAGAAAGCGCCACCGCACTATCTGGAAATTGTTTAATTATAGTATTTATTTCTCCTTGGGGTGGTAATTTATTGACTAATTTTCGCGCTTTTTGTTGTTGTAATTGTAGTTGTTGTTCAAAAAATTTTTGTCTTTGTTTATCCCCAGAATCTAAAAATCCTGTCGGTTCGCTTATCAAGGTTAAAACATCAGCAGGTTTCCCGTCTCTTCCTGCTCTCCCTATTTCTTGTACATATTCAGATAATAAATGTGGTGCGTGAAAATGAACTACCCAACGGACATCAGATTTATTTATCCCCATACCAAAAGCACAAGTACAGACGACAAACAGGATTTTTCCACCTAACCAATTAGCTTCAATATTCCGACGTTCTGCTGGACTCAACCCCGCATGATAACTAGCTGTTTGATAGCCATTTTCTATTAACCATTGACTGAGATATTCGCTATCTTTTCGAGTTCTTACATAAATTAAACCAACTTGCTTTGGTCTTTTTTGAATAAAATTTAATAATTGTTGTTTTCTCCCTTTAGGAGTCCAAGCAATTCGGACAATAGGATTTAAATTTTGTCGGTAGGGATTAATCTTAAAAATATCAGGTTTGTCTAATTTTAAAACTTGAGAAATAATCTTTTGAGCTAAAGGGTCAGCAGTGGCCGTAAAAGCTGCTATACTAATTTTTGCTCCTGGTGGTTTTGATTTTAACAACGCTTCCCGCACAGTTCCCAACCGTCGGTAAGCTGGACGAAAAGTATCACCCCATTGGACTAAACAATGGGCTTCATCTAGTATTAAACCATTAATTTGTAGTTGAGGATTAGACAATTTTTGCCAAACTATTGGACTCAGTAAGGTTTCAGGAGATAAATATAATAATCTTAATTCCTTTTTTTCTAAAGCTTGTAAAGTTTTCTGTCGTTGTAATGCGGGTAATTCACTGTGTAAAAGTCCTGCTTTTTGCTGTTTTTGACGTAATTCCTCAACTTGGTTTTCCATTAGCGCCACCAAAGGGGAAATTACTAAAGTTAATCCCGTTTTTAGTAGTGCGGGAAGTTGAAAACAAATAGATTTTCCCCCTCCTGTAGGCATAATAATTAAAGCATCTTTTTGTAAGATTAAACTGTTAACAATTTCCTTTTGGGGAGGACGAAAATCATCATATCCCCAAATTGTTTTTAATGCTGCGCGAACATCATGATCAGATTGTGTTAAAGGAAGATTCATTTTTTTACCACAAAATCACAAAAAAGAATAAATGGGAAAATAAGGAAAATATTTATCTTTACTCTTCCCACTGACAACTGACAACTGACTAATGACCAATTAATTCTTGATCATTCCATTCTAAAGTATCACCAATGTTTTCTCCATTATGGTAAGCAGCTAGTAATACCTCGCAGGTTTTACCATAGGATATCATGCCAGTGGCATCCAGAGCGATCGCTCCAAAGTCTCTATTATTATTCTTCGCTTCTGTAAATGATTTCTGCATTGCATCCTGTAAAGACATTCCATCGGTTACTCTTATCACAACCTTAGCGGCTAAACACTCATCAATAATATCTTCACCAATACCTGTACAACTAACACCCGCGTGAATATTTGCATAATTACCAGCCGGCATCGCTGAATCACTGACGCGACCAATTCTTTCAAAGCCTTTACCACCAGTAGAAGTACCAGCAGCTAATTTACCATAACCATCTAAAGCTACAACACCAATAGTACCTCTACCAGCATTACTACTTACTGCCATTTCTGGTTCTGCTACCACACCAGCCATAGTTCTTTGAAAATTACCCTGGCGTTCCAGTGTCCATTCTTGCAAGCGCAAATCAGTTAAACCATTATAAATAGGAATTTGCAACTCTCGCGCTAACTCGGCTGCACCATAATCAGACAAAACCCGGTCATCAGAACTTTGTAAAAATAGTGCCATTGCAATGGGATTTTTTACCCGTGACACATTAATTACACCACTAAAACGGCCAGTAGTCCCATCCATCATAGAAGCGCTCATGCGGATTTGTCCATCAGATTGCAATACAGAACCAGTACCAGCATTAAAGCGTGGTTCATCTTCTAACATTTGACAACCCTTGACTATAGCTTCAGTTGCCGTCCCACCGTTTAGTAAAAGAGTATAAATATCTGCAACAATTTTAGATAAAGAGTTGCGAACCGCTATTAATCCTCCCTTACCTTGGAGAGAACTACCAGCGCCACCATGAATAATTAATTTAGGTTGTACTTGTAATGTCATGTTATTTTCTTATTTTTTCATTATCATATTAAATGTTAATTGTCAGTCGTGGTCAATGTTTCCTAAGTCTCATTTTTAGGGTGAGAACGACGACGGCGACAACGTTCTGAGCAATATTTTACCTCATCCCAACAATCTTGCCATTTTTTCCGCCAAGTAAAGGGACGTTGACAGACTATACAGATTTTTTTCGGTAAATTGGATTTGGAATAAGTAGAACGCATAAAAAATGCGGGTTTTGAGTATATATCTAAGCCAAAAATATTTTATCACCAATTACCTATTATTCATAACCAAATTACCAGCCTCAACCAGATGAATGACCGAAAAGACGGGACACAAGCCCCGTCCTTCTAGGACACCTCACGAAATGTTTTTTCAATCAAATCAAGGCTTTCACCAGTAAACACAGCCCGACGATATTTCGTAACACAGACCAAATGAATNTTTAAGTCTGTAACGCTNTNTCTTTCTCTTCTAAGGGGACTTGCCATTTTGTGCAGACCAATATATAATTAATTTACAGCCCAATTATAGCACTAACGATGAAAGCCAGATATCAATTCCGTTTCTACCCGANAGACCAACAGCAAAAGCTTTTAGCTCAGTTGTTTGGTTGCGTTCGTGTCGTTTGGAATGATGCCCTGGCTATTTGCAAGCAAGTAGAGAAATTGCCAAGTAACAACGATTTGCAAAAATTAGTTATTACTCAAGGGAAAAAAACTATTGAGCGGCAATGGTTGTCTGATGTTTCTAATATTCCTTTGCAACAATCAGTTGCAGATTTGGGAATTGCCTATAAAAACTTTTTTAATTCTTGTAAAGGTAAAAGAAAAGGTAAAAAAATTGGTAGCCCTAAGTTTAAAAAGAAAACAAATCAGCAGTCAGCACGATTTAGAATTGGTGGNTTTTCAATTAAAGGAGGTAAAGTTTATCTAGCCAAAATTGGTAACGTTAGCCCGATTTGGTCAAGAGATTTACCCTTTGCTCCTAGCTCTGTCACAGTAATAAAGGATTGTGCTAACCGTTATTTTCTCAGTTTTGTAGTAGAAGTTGAACCCGTTA
>B570J13874_100193_pt1 | contig 8120 bp, 8 predicted proteins | sample LakMenEpi23Jul08_FD_13874 | JGI IMG/M metagenome (IMG submission 13874)
AATGTCAACCATTTTTTTATATGTATTGACTCTGAAGAACATTCTTATACTGCTCGTTTTCATGAACTTAAATCTAAACTTGATGATCTAAAGTCAGGCTACAATATAGATAGTTCAAAAACAGAGATTCACATAATAATTCAGCATTGCTGTTTTGAAACCTGGGCATTAGGTAATGCAGAAATTCCTAACGAATATAGTTCAATTGGAAGTTCTAAAGTTTTATCAGATTTTAAAACATATTACGATGTTTTAGTAAATGATCCTGAAGAAATGTCCTGCTGTCCACCTGGACATACTTTTAGCACAAAAGCGCGATTTCATAAACGTTATATCAAAGAATATCTCAAACAATTTGGTTTGTCTTATAGTGAGGGCAATCCAAAAGTTGTAGCTGATAAAAAGTATCTAGATGCGTTAAAAAAGCGATGTGAATCAATGAATCATTTATCTAGCTTGAAATTATTGTTAGATATATGGGGTCGCATAGAAACTTTGTAAGCAGTAGCACAATTTAGGTACATAAAAGTGAATCTCTCATTGATTACTGCGCTCAAAAACACAATGAGAGAATAATTATATGAATTAAATCAAAAACCCACAGCTTGATCAAAGCGGATTTGTTCCAAACTGCGATCGCCATAAACTCCCTCAATCTGCTGACGACAGCAATCAATCGCAAAATCGTTTACATCTTCCGCTTCAATACCATACATTTCCTCAAAAGTCTCTGCTTGAACACGACAAAACCGGGGACGGGTAGAATAAATTTTACATTCCCGCGTACCGTGATCATAATTTACGCACCATCCCCCCTCACCCACCATACTGAGATAAAGTTCTAAATCTGGTGGTGAAAGATACTCTTCTATATCTGGACGATCTGCTGGTGTTAAGTTACAGCAAGCACCACACTGAGATATACATTGCCAAGTAGCCATATTTTTAACCTTTTAGTATTCCTGCTATTTTACTTTTTTATGACTTTTTCTATAATTTTGTGAAGTAAATTAAATTTTAGATCCCCTAAACAGATATGATAAGTTGCGGGTTTGGACATTGAATTATTAAATCTTTTTAAACCATAAAACCATTGGGAGGAAAAAATGGACGTTTTAGCTAACATCAATTGGGAAGTTGTCTTACTTACAGTTGACTTGCTTGGGACTAATTGTGATTTCAGGTCCTATAGTAATCTTTCTTCTAGCATTTCGCAACGGCAACCTGTAAATTGGGTAATTGGTAATTGGTAATTGGTAATTGGTAATGCTTTGTCTAATCACCAATTACCCGTTGAAGACAAGTTTAATAAAGATAATAATCTTTAGTTTGTCGCAGAAGCGGACAAAGCTTGAATAGCAGTTTGAATAATTCCCTCATAGATGGGTTGAGATAAATTTACCTGTTCCGCATTGTCGCGGTTGAAACCTAAAAGACCGAATTTATTTTCTGGTCGCATGACCAAAACTTTACCTTCAGAATTTTTTACTCTTAATTCCCTACTCATACCATTTTCATAGATTCCACAGGTATATTGATGTTGTTTATATTCAAAACTAGCCCGTGATGGTTTTGATGAATTAGTGAAAAGTTCCACAACATGATTTGGGAGTTTTGCACCTATTAACTCCATCTCAATGGTAGTTTTACCATTAAAGTTATTTTCCCTCAGTTTGTAAGCAATATCTAATCTTGATGGTAAGGGAAAATAATCACCCCAACGCCATGCTATACCCTTAATTTCCTGATGCTGATTGTCAATAGTTTGGGATACAGTTAATTTGATGTGACCTTTCCCAACAATTTTCTGTTCAACTACTTGAATATTAGGAGTCCAAAAAATTGGATCTGAGTTATCAATACCACAAGGATGAAGAATATTTAACTGTTGAAAAAGATCCTGATTAATTTCGTGAATATTAACTTGAGTATCTATTTTCAACAGCGGTTTAAGGTGTTGAATTTCCAGACAATGATTTGCAAATGCAGATAACCGTAACCTAAATTCTGGTAAATTTTCTGCTCGTAAAGAAAATCCTCCCGCTGCTTTGTGTCCTCCAAATTTACCTAATAAATCCCGACAAGTATCTAAAGCTGCAAATACATGAAATTCTGGAATTCCCCGGGCTGAACCCCGAATTATGTCTTCATTTTCGTAAGTTCCAATAAAGACGGGAACACCATAACGTTCTAACAATCGAGAAGCAACAATACCAATAACTCCATGATGCCAATTATCTTTAATAACAACTAATAACCTATCTTTTTGTAAAGAATTTACATATAAATTTTCAACAATAGAAATGGCTTCTTTTTCAATTTCTTCGCACATTTGTTGACGTTGAATATTAGTTTCTTCACATTGAATAGCTTTGGCTAGTGCAATACTAAAATCATCAGTTGTGAGTAAATCAATGACAATTTGGGGATCACCTATTCTACCGATAGCATTAATTCTTGGTCCCAATCGAAAGCCAATATCTTCTGGTTTTAAAGATTTAGAATTTTGGTTTTTTTCTCCTTCACTAGCTTGAACTCCGGCAATTTGAATTAATGCTTGTATCCCTGGTAAAGTAGATTTTGGTAATATATTTAAACCTCTTTTTACCCAGCGACGATTCACACCAGTTAAAGGGGCTAAATCGGCAATAGTTCCTAAAGTAAATAAAGCTAACAGCGGTTGAACTAAACCTTTCAATTCTCCTAATTGTTGTGCTAAACAAACTGCTAAAATATAAGCGACACCCACACCAGCTACACCCCGATAAGGGGAAGATTCAGCTATTAATTTTGGGTTAAGAATTGCGTTGGCTGGAGGTAATATTTCAGGGATATCATGATGATCTGTGATAATAACTTTTAAACCCAATTCTCTAGCTTTATTAATTGGTTCAAAAGCAGAAATTCCGTTATCTACGGTGAGAATTAATTTCACTCCTTCATTGTGAAATTCTTCAACAATGCGGTTATTAATGCCATAACCATCGTGCATTCGACTGGGGATAGCATAATCAACATTAGCACCTAATGCGCGTAAACTGCGAATTAGTAAGGCAGTGCTAGTCATACCATCTGCATCATAGTCACCACAAATAGCTATTTTATCTTGATTAGCGATCGCTATTTCTAATAATTCCACACTTGCAGCTAAATCAGGAAATTCTTCCAGAGGAGAAGGTAAATTTAACGATTCAGGATCTAAAAATATTTTTGCATTTTCTGGTGTTTCCATGCCCCGATTAATTAACAATTGACTAATAATGGGGGAAATATTCATTAAATTTGCTAATGTTAAACTAGCTTCGGGATTTGTTGCTGCAATTTGCCAACGTTGATTGGGTAAGCGTCTAATTGATTGGTTATTGTTCATTGCCAATTTCCGTCTTTTTCATTGATTATGGTGCGTTATACCGTTGCTAACAAAACCTACGTATCTTTTTTAAAATCACATATTAGTTCTATATCTATAATACATAATTCAGTATTTTTAATGATTTATTAACAATTCTTACGACAAAACCGATAGCATCTTCATGTATAATCTTTTTTGATACAAAATTCCCAGTACCAAGTGATTAATCATGAGAAATTGGCAGCACAAATTATTTGTAGGCTTACTTTGTTGTGTCTTTTTAGTTTTCGGGTCGCAAAATAGAGTATTAGCAGCAGGAATTACTAGTAATAATATTCCAATTTCCAAAGCAGAATTAGCCCAATTAGAAGTAACCCAAAATGTCTATGACTATCTATTGCAATATCAACCACAAACCTATAATGTTCTCACCAAAACATTAGCAGATAGTATTGAAGATGCCAAAGAACCATTAGCAGATGAAGTAGTTAATGATCTGTGGGCTTTATCTACAAATAATCCCCAAGTAAAATCGAGAGAAAATAATGGAAAAGTAGAATATTTGATGTCAACTTGGAAATACACAAGTAACCCAAGTACAGATTGGCCAATAGGTGCAAAGAAATTACTACCTTATCAAACTTGGTTTACCGCAGTACCACAAGTTCAAGAATTTTGTCAAAAATATCAAGCCATTGATAGCACTATTCCTGATAATGTTGAACTATCATTGAGATTACAACAGTATTTGGGGTTAATATTAAATAAGTATTCTACGAAAACCCATTTTGTGGAAATGTGGGTAAAAGGAGAAGATTTAATGAGACCATGTATTGATGGAGAAATTAACGATTCTAGTTGTGATCTTTTACCTTTACCTGTTCCTGATAGTAGTCCTGTGGTGAAGGCAATATACACCAATTCCTACACCAATGCTAAAAAAGAATATTATCCTTGGTCTGGTTTAGGTTACACTTATGACTGGGGAAATCCTCAAAAACCTCATCAAGGACCAAGTGAATTTATTATTAACCCCACTCCTGAAAAACCTGTAGAAGTGGAAGTTGTTTCTGTGACACCGACGCAAGAATATTGTCGGAATCAGATTGCACTTACAACAACTTTCGCTCACTGGTAATGGTACTAAAGATTGAGTCTGTTTTGAGTGGGGAATTATACTAATGATGAGAGCGATCGCCTATGGTAATGGAAAGGGCGATCGCCTGTAATTTTTTTCTTTTCTCTCTGCGTATCTGATATATTCAATACAATAACTAAATAGTTGCGCTTATCTATCATTATTATTAGGATATCTAGAAGCTAGATTTAAATAAAAATTGCAAGAAGGGGACTTATAACTGGGGCAAGATGGATAAACCCGATTATCTAAACTTCTCCGAAATCTAATTCGGATAGATACTGAAACCAGTTTTGTAGAAACAGATGAAAATCATCAGGTGACACTTCTATAACGGCTTTCTTTCGTTCGTCAAAAAAGTATATTTTATCTATATAAGCTGCTCCGCTTGTAAATATACTACCATGAGCCATTGCATTCCTTAAAATTCTGAGTATGTAATCTACTTTATGTTGTTCGCTTACTAATTTAAGATCGTTTAATACTGGTTGCAAATTTTTAACAAAATCACCACCTTTGTAAATAATATCTTCGCCAATATGCCAAGATGAAGTTGTTTCTTTATCACAAATAAAAAAATCTATAAAATCTCTTTTTAAAAAACTTTCAATTTGTTTTTTAGTATTTTTTGGAATTTTATCATAACCCTTAGAATGTAGTCTTTCATAGGGTATAATAAATCCCGAAGAAGCTATAGATATCATTAAAGTTAACTCTGTGTCTGTTGTCTTCGCTAAATGATAATATGTATTTAATAAATGATTACATCTATATGGAAAATTCTTGATAAAGAAAGAGTAAGACGACATAATAAATTTCCAAAAAATTATTGTCAAAAGGTTGCACAAATAAATCCTATCATAGTAATGATACGGAAAGTATTGAATGTTAAGATTTTGAGGATCTAATTAGAGAGAATTTACCTATCTACTAGAGTAATTCATATAAATTATTGATAATATAAATTCCCCATACGGTTACATAGCCACCATAGTTACCATACCCTGGAATCCATTTACACAAATTATCTTTATGAATAATTAAATCTGATTCAATATATGATAACCCGTTTAAATCTGCTTTAGTTTTCCATTTATTAAGTGCTTTTTCAGCTTCCTCAAACAAACCATAAACTTCTTCAACTTTTTTGTAATTGACAAGTAATCTCGGCATATGTTTTGTTGTTACAACTATAATAATTTTATTGTCTATTTTTAGACTATCAGAATCCAAAAATTATGTAAACTATACGGCTGGTTAAAGAAAATGAAATAACTGGAGGAATAAAGCTAGGATTTACGTAATGTACAAATTAACTATTATGTAAATACACTTAATTATTTACGTCAAATAAATCACTTTTTATACATAAAAGTATTTCCTGACTTCCACCACAGGGGACTACATCGGCAAGGCAAAAGGCGATTGCGACTCCAATAACTTAGTGCCATTAATTATTGAGAATTGTTTTATCAAAATAAAATTGCATATTATATTTTTGTATATACTGTAGCTAAGTATAATTAAAAAATAGAGGTATCAACATGAATTGGGAAATTTTAAAAGAAACTCTCGAAACAGCTAATCAATTGTCTGAAAACGAATTCAATAAGAAAAATGCAACAGGATCAGTTTTGGGAGGAGGCGCAGCACTAGCTGCTGGAATAGCCGTAGGTATTACTAGTCTACCTTTAGCTGTACCTATACTAATTGTGGGCGGTGCTTTTGCTGGTGCAGCAGGAGAAGAAAAAGTCAAAGCTACAGGTAAGGTCATAACAGATATATTTGGAGAAGCCACCAAAAAAATTGGTTCTGTCTTAGATTTCTTTAAAAGTGATGAAGATTTTTTCTATAGAGGAGTCGAATTTTTAAACAAAAAACAATATGTTGAAGCTATTGAAGATTTCACAAAAGCTATTTCTATAAATCCTAAATATGCCAACGCTTATTTTTTAAGAGGCTGCATTTTTTCTGATACAGGTGATTATCAAGAAGCCATCAAAAACTATAATAAAACTATTGAGATAGATCCTAATCGTATTAATGCTTATATAAATAGAGGACATATTTTTGCTACTTTGGGTGATGACCTAAAAGCAATTGCAGACTATTCTAAAAGTATTACCATAGATACGGTTAATCCTGATAATTTGAATGTTTATTTACAGCGAGGAAATCTTTTTTTAAAGCAAAAAGACTATGATAAATCACTTGCCGATTATTCTCAAGCTATTACACTAAAATCAAATTTTTTTGAAGCATATTTCATGCGAGGATGTCTCTACCTAGAATTAAACAAATACAAAAATGCTATTTCTGATTTAAGTGAGTCCATCAAAATTAAACCAGAAAGTATTGACTGCTATTCATACCGTGCTGAAGCTTATACTGCTATCAATGCTAATACTAATGCTTTAGAAGATTTAACTAAAGTTATTAAGCTAAACCCTAGCTTAATTAATGCCTATTTAAAACGTGCAAATATTTATTTAAAATTAAAGGAATATAACCAAGCTATTGGAGATTATACTCAAGCCTTGCAACAAGATTCCTCTTGTATTGATGCTTACTATATGAGAGCCTTTACAAAGGCTAAAATTGGAAATCTACGTAGCGCCATAACCGATATTAACGAAATAATTAAAATAGATCCTGATTATGCTGCTGCTTATGCTCAAAAAGGTTATATCTTCAAACAGAAAAAAGAATATAAAAAAGCGATTAAAGAATTTGAAATAGCAATAGAACTTTTTTCTAAAAAATCTATGTTAGATAAAGTTAAACTATTACAAAAAGAAATTAATAATATTCAACAGGAAATTCAAAATACACCTTGGTGGAACAAACAAATTTTTTAGGAAAAAAGTAACAAATGAAAGCTTTTTAAGCGATGATAAAAGCTACTTTTAAATATGACAAACATTCGCCAACTATTCATGCTCTGCCTTTAAGGATGATCGCTCATTATCGCCTATTAGAATTGGCTATGGAATAAAATCTACATATTAGGTTTAGAGCTAACGCTCATGTACGAAAATACAATTGCCGCACTACTATGTCAACATATTTATACTTTGGTGAAAACGAATTCTTCCTGAGTCGCACCATCAAACAACTAAAAACCCACACTCTAGATCAACAATGGTCAAACTTCAACTACACAGAATACCCCCCAGAATCTAAAGAAACCATTCCTCAAGCATTATCCGATATCATGACACCACCAGTTGGGAGTGGAGGAAGATTAGTACATTTGCCCAACAGCACATTACTGGGAGTGTGTTCAAAAGTCAATGGGATATGGCGTGCGATTCGTTGTTAGCTGAATCACGAACCACAGAGGCACAGAGGACACGGAGGAAAGAGAATTAATTACTTGAAATGTTTAATGTGGAGTCTGCACTGCGTCCAAACTCTTCTGGTGCATATTGAAGATGTACTTCTGCACCTGGCCAAATAAATGTTCCTGGGGTAACGGAACGGACTAAATAATGTAAACTGTAAACTCCTGCTTCGAGATGATTTGCATAGGAAATAATCCGATCTTTATGGATAGTTTTATATCCTAATTGCCAATTATCGGCTTTTGCTTGTAATGCTGGTGTCGCTGTTTGAAAACTATCATCTACA
>B570J13874_100196_pt1 | contig 8054 bp, 8 predicted proteins | sample LakMenEpi23Jul08_FD_13874 | JGI IMG/M metagenome (IMG submission 13874)
ACTCCTCACCTATCACACCCCTCCAACCATCTGTACCAAACTTGATTGGGTTAGTTACAACTGACATAAAAATATCCTAAATTTCTCACTGATTGGTCAATTGTCAGTTGTTGGTTGTCAGTTGTCAATTGTCAGTTGTTGGTTGTTGGTTGTCAATTGTTGGTTGTCTATTCCCTTTGACTCAAGAGAGAAATTGCCATTGGTAAAATTCGATGTTCTTGTACTTGAATTCTCGCGTGTAGTGTTTCTGATGTATCATCTGATAGGACAGGAACGGCCGCTTGGATTAAAATTTCGCCACTGTCAACTTCTAAAGAAACAAGATGTACAGTACAACCAGTAATTTTGACTTTAGCAACTAAAGCCTGTTCTACAGCTTGCACTCCTTTAAAACTCGGTAATAAACTGGGGTGAATATTAATCATGCGATTAGGAAAAGCGTCAATTAAAACTTGTGTTACTAATCGCATCCATCCCGCCATAACTACGAATTTGACATCATACTGCTGTAATGTTTGGACAATTTTGTGATCAAATTTTTGTCGATTTTTATAGTCTCGATGATTTAATAATACAGACTTTACGCCCCATTTTTCAGCCCTAACTGCTGCCTTTGCATCAGGATTATTGTAAATTAAAACTTGAATTTGGGCATTAATTTCACCTGTGGCAATAGCCTGGGCAATCACTTCAAAATTACTACCATTTCCAGAAGCCATAATTCCCAATTTCAAAGGCTGAACATCTGAAATTTGCTGATGATAAATCTGAGGAGAAATGAGACTAGCTGTAGTATTTATTAAGGAATTGTCAATCATAAACAATGTTTATTTTAAGAAAATTTTTAAAGGTCTAGAGTTTCAGATTCCCGACTTCTTAGATAAGTTGAGAATCTTGTTCTTCGTTTGTTGTTAAATCATAGTTCTGATATTAGGGAAAACCAAAAAATAAATTACCCAATTTTGTGGGATGGGCATCTTGCCCGTCCTTTGAGGTACAAAGTTGAATCAAACTCTTGTGGGATGGGCATCTTGCCCGTCCCTGATGATTAGCGGGCTTTTCGTCCCGCACCACAAGAAATTTGTATTTTTTTAATTGGAAGTGCCTTACTTAAAATTCCCGTCTTAAGAAGATTAGAATAGCGATCGCTAACAACATAAAACTGTAAAGTAAGCCATATCCCGCATTGGTAATTAATGTGATTGGATCAGGTAGTGCTTGTAAACCGTAAACGGCATCATTTTTGAGATCTAATCTGGATAAATCTGGCAATATCAGATATAAAATTTGGGTAATGCGTTCTATACCAGGGTTATGACTTAATTTACCTAATGCCACTATATCTTGAGTAATATTCCCCATTAAATACACTGCAAATGTTAGGGATGTGGCGATGAGGGAACTAGTAAAAACGCCTAAAGTAATAGCTACGGCAGCCATTAAACATAATTGAAAAAATATGAATAATGCCGCTAGAAAAATACTGGAAAATTGATAAGATGCCTGTCCAATTTGCAAAAGTCCTACATAGATGATTGTCATTGTAGTAATGAGGATAAAGCTTACTGCTGATAATCCTAAATATTTACTAGCAATAAATTCACTACGGCTGATAGGTTTAGCGATTAATACTAAAATGGTACGTTTTTCGATTTCTTTATTAACTAATCCCGTACCGATGAATATAACCACAATTAAACCAAGGACGTTCATGGTTGCCAAACCAAAATCTAAAAATATTTTATCGGTGGCAACGCTGGCAAATTTGGGAATGATACGGGAGGCAATAGCCAGAATAATTGCATAAAAACCAATAATGTACAGAATGCGATCGCGGATCACTTCCTGAAGCACATTTTTGGCCATGACAACGGTTCTAATTACATTCATAATAATGTTTAATTCTTTCCTTATTGTTGTGGTGGTGGAGAACCATTTTTAAATTTACTAGTGCGATCACAAGTAATACGAGCAACGGTGTTTTTATTATCTGTTTGATTACCAGGGTTAGATGGTTCAATCAGACAAGATTTTTGCCAGTAATATCCTTTAGAATTAGCACTTGGTCCGCCCCAAATTGTCAAAATATCTAGCCTATATCCAGATTTTATATTAACTACACGGGGCTCAACTCGCCATAATGGCTTTTCCAAAGAACTACCTAAATTACTATTAATAGTTTTCTGTCCCAAATTGCCTAATTGCTGATTAGCTTCCAGTAACCATTTTTCTACTTCTGACCAAGGTTTATTGGCAATTTGTTGATTAACTAAAGGTTGCAATTTTTTGAGAATTAAATCACCAGTTTTCGGCTGTTTCCTTCGCGGTTCTACTTGAATGACAAAAGCACTTTTATCAAATTTATCAGCTCTTAAACTCGGATATTCCTTTAACCATTTATCTATGACAAAGTAAAACTGAAGCCAACAACTAATTAACATACACCAAGCTAACAGAATTATAACTTTTTGGCGGTCTTGCAATTTAGGAAGTTTGGCTTTTGCTAATTTTCTACCTGTGCCTTCAAAAAAGTTAGGTATGGCTGTAACTACAGCAGCTATTGTCGGCCAAATAACTATCATTTTCGATGTTAATAGACTTTTCTGATATCCAAAAGCAAAGACGCTAATTAAAAAACCCGTTATTAATGCTCCCACTGGCATAAAAGTTCCTGGAACTCTTAAAGGATCATCAGTAGTATACCAAGCTGTTCCTGCTAACAAAAATAGCCAACCACAAAAGGCAATAATATCTTTAATATATCCCTGGGCAAAATATGATGTTCCCCAAGAAAAAATACTCAAGTAAATCAATGTCTGCCAGGAGAATGCTTTAGCTGGTGTCAGAAATTTTTGCACTTCAGCAAATAGCTCTCGAATATATTTAAATATGCCTAATACTTCTTTAAATAAGAATTCCATTTGATTACCTCTGATGAATGTTGATCATTTTACCGCCAATTGCGAATTAGTATGATGAATGTTATGAAACTGTAACTAAGTGAATTGGCAATTAAGGTTGCGGCTATTAAATTGGTATTTTGCAACTTAGACATATTAATATAACTGGCTCTTTTCTGTGAAGAAATTATTTCTGTTTCTGTTTTTTTTCCTCCCTCGTTCATAAACATGATTAGTATTTTCATCAACAGAAATTTGACTAAAAAAGTCGTCATGAAAATAACAAATGATAATGAAATTATCACTGTATTAATACTGGGATCTTGTTTATTAAACAATACATAGTTTATCAATGGGGATTTGATATTCATAGGTAACATTGGTTCGGCTGTGAAAAATACAATCCAACCAAGGACACTAGAAAAAACATTTAAGCTAATAGCATAAAAAATGCTGGTTCTTTTATCAAACTTTAGCCATCTATTTAGCACACAAGCTTCTATGGGAATAGCAGCTAGTAAGAATAATATCTCAAAAAATATCGCCCCAACGGGCAAAATTATGGGTAGTGATAATTCATCAGACATAATGGTGACAACAAGAAGATTTTAGAAGTTAGACCACTGGTTTCTTGTGATTAAGTTTTTTCGACCCAGTTGAACAAAGTATAACTGAAAGAATACGGATCATCGCTAATTATCTCATTTTTCTGACATTTATACTCTGAGTGTAACCGGATATTTAGATTAATTTTATTGATACATCTTTTAAACTTAAATACGTAGGCAAAAATCACACATACTAGGCTCTACTTTAGTTAACATAAGGAATTGCCACTTTATAGCTTTTCAAAAGATGACAAGGAACGGTATCGGTATTCGTACAGCGCAAGTGCGGTCTGAGCGGCTTACGGGTCAAATTCACGTCTATGATGGTCTTGGGAAAGGTAAGTCCCAAGCGGCTTTAGGGGTGGTTTTGCGCTCGATTGGGTTGGGAATTAATACCCCCAGTGATTCTAACCGCGTTTTATTACTGCGGTTTTTGAAAGGTCCAGAACGAGATTATGATGAAGATGGAGCAATAACGGCTTTACAGCGCGGGTTTCCCCATTTAATTGATCAGGTCCGCACCGGGAGAGCCGAATTTTTTGGACATGATCAAATTACACCTTTTGACAGAACAGAAGCTGCGAGGGGTTGGGATGTAGCCAAAGGTGCGATCGCTTCCGGGTTATACTCAGTAGTGGTTTTGGACGAAATTAACCCGGTTTTGGATTTAGGTTTGCTATCCGTAAATGAAGTCATAAACACTTTAAAATCTAAACCCCAAGAATTAGAAATCATCACGACTGGACGCGCCGCACCACCACAACTATTGGATATTGCGGATTTGCATTCGGAAATGAAGCCCCACCACCACCCCACGGCCGCAGCACTGTTCATTGAAGGGATTGAAATTTATACAGGTGCTGGTAAGGGTAAATCTACTAGCGCTCTGGGTAAAGCTTTGCAAGCTATCGGTAGAGGTATTAATCATCCTGGGTCAACTCGTGTATTAATTATGCAGTGGCTCAAAGGTGGCAGTGGTTATACTGAAGATGCAGCCATAGCCGCTTTGCAGCAGTCTTATCCCGAAGTGGTAGATCATCAACGTTGTGGACGTGATGCTATTGTTTGGCGAAATTCCCGTCAAGACCTAGACTATATAGAAGCGGAAAGAGGCTGGGAAATTGCCAAAATTGCCATTGCTTCTGGTGTGTATAAAACTATTATTCTCGATGAACTCAATCCTACGGTTGATTTAGAATTGTTACCTGTTGATCCTATTGTCCAAGCCTTGTTACGCAAACCTCGTGATACGGAAGTTATTATTACAGGCCGCTGTCAAAATCAACCTGCCTATTTTGATTTAGCTAGTATTCACTCTGAGGTTTATTGTCATAAACATTACGCAAATCAAGGTGTGGAATTGAAACGCGGAGTTGATTTTTAATGTCTTTCAGATCCCCGATGAGAAGTCGGGAATCTGATTCTTAATCTGTGTTATACTCAGAATGGTTTAATTATTTGATTCTGCTGGTAAGAGTTTAGCACTGCTAATAAACCCCTAAAAGTCTAGGTTTTTCGTAACGTTACAAAAGTCTATAACCATTTTGGGTATAACCTGAAAATCACCACAGAAATTATGTTACAATTAGCAACTTTATAAAATAACTTATTTAACTATTTATGAATAAAACTTTATTTAGCGTTGAAAATCTCCGTGTAGCTTATCCTCAACGCAGTGGGGAAGGAGAAAACTGGGCTGTTGATGATGTATCTTTTATTCTCCAGTCTGGTGAAAGAATGGGATTGGTAGGAGAATCTGGTTGTGGTAAATCAACCATTGGTAGGGCGATAATGCGTTTATTACCTACCTCTAGTCGCGTTGAAGGATTGGTGAATTTTCAGGGACAACCTGTATTAGATCTCACAAAATCTGAGATGCAAAAGTTTCGTGGTGAAGAGGTAGCTTTGATTTTTCAAGATCCCATGACGCGCCTTGACCCATTGATGACTATTGGCAATCATTGTATTGAAACTTTACAAGCCCATATTTCAGGGTTATCTAAGCAGGAAGCGAAGAAAATAGCTTTAGCAACTTTAGACAAGGTAAAAATTCCCTCTACTCGTTGGCATCAGTATCCCCACGAATTTAGCGGAGGAATGCGTCAACGGGTAGCTATTGCGTTAGCTTTGTTATTGAGTCCTAAATTAATTATTGCGGACGAACCAACAACTAGTTTAGATGTAACTGTTTCTGCTCAAATTCTTCAAGAATTAACCCGATTATGTGGGGAAGAAAATATGGGATTATTGTTAATTTCCCATGATTTAGCCTTAGTGGGGGAATATTGCGATCGCATTGGGGTAATGTATCAGGGTAAAATGGTAGAAATGGGGAAAACGGAAACTGTATTTGCTCACCCTCAACATGAATATACTCAATCGTTATTAAAAGCAGCTTTACATATTCAACAACAAGAGGAAACGGAGAACGAAGAACAGAGAATAGAAAAGGTAAATCCCATTCTCAAAATTACAGAACTCAAACAGTATTATACTATAGAACCGAATTTTATTGAAAGAATATTTAAAGAAGAATGTCAAATAGTTAAAGCCGTAGATGACATTAATTTAGAATTGTATTCTGGGGAGATTTTGGGATTAGTAGGAGAGTCTGGTTGTGGGAAAAGTACACTTTCGAGAACTATCTTACAATTGATCAGTCCCACGTCAGGAAAAGTGGAATTTTTAGGACAGGAATTAACTAGTTTATCCCGTCAAGAAATCCGTTCTTCGCGCAGACAAATTCAAATGATATTTCAAGATCCTCATGCTTGTTTAAATCCAGCTATGACCGTAGGACAAAGTATCACAGATCCTTTATTAATTCATAATTTAGCTAATGCTGAAAAAGCCAAAGAACGGGTTTTATGGATGTTAGAAAAAGTTGGTTTAACTCCAGCAGAATCATATTATCATCGTTATCCTGCTGATTTATCCGGAGGACAACAACAACGGGTAGCTATAGCCCGGGCTTTAATAACTCGTCCAAAACTGATAATATGTGATGAACCGGTGAGTATGTTAGATGCAAGTGTACAAACACAAGTTCTTGATTTGATGTTACAATTAAAAGCAGAATTTGATTTAACCTACTTGTTTATTACCCATGATTTATGGTTAGCACGGTTTTTATGCGATCGCATTGCGGTTATGAATAGTGGTAAAATAGTGGAAATAGGAGAGACTAAACAAATTTTTGCCCATCCCCAACACCCTTATACCCAAACCCTCCTAGCTGCTGCACCTTTATTAGCAAAAGCCTAACACTTATGAAGCTCATTTCATACTCACTATTTGTCAAATCGCATATATTTATCTATTTGACAAGAAGAGGTTTAAAGAGAGGTTGGTACGTAAACTTTACAACTTTTCCAACACCCTTGAAAATTTTAATTTATCTGTGTTAACCAATTACGAAAACTGCGATGATAAAGACTATAATTGATTCCTGTGCTTGTTGATTCTAAATGCAGAAATTCTCGCCATTTATCTAAAATTACCTTAACATCATATTCATCTACATCTAATCTTGCGGCTATTGTTTCCACAGATATTGGTGCTGCTTCTATCAACATAGTTAATACCAGAGAAGCCATTTTCTGTTGTTTATTAGTCATTAAATTCATTTTATCTAAATGCTGTTGATAATAAGTTTGTAAATGATCACTATCAACCTGATGATTACCAGCAGTTAAAATTTCCTTAACATACATAAAATTACTTTCTTCCTCAGTAATTTGTGTTAATAATTGATGATCAATATTGTGAGTATTCAAATAATTTTGCCGATATTTTTGAATATCAAGACGATTTTGTTCCGGGTAATTTGACAAATCTAAAGATTCCCAAGGTGTTTCAATTAATAAACCTGATTTATCTTTTACAAATGGACGACGACTGAGAATAAAATACACCTTTTCAGGAAGATAACGAGGTAAATAAAATATATTTGCACCTCTTGTTTGCTGATTCATGTTAATTTTATCACAGGCATCTATAACAATGATCAATCGTTGTTCTAAATTTAGTTTATCGCTGACTTGTTGTAATAAAGAAGACAAAAAACTACTATTTTCCGTAGTAGCATCAGGAAAAATTAGATGGAAAACTTTTAATACCTTGATATTGAGCAATTTCTCGTAATTGAGTACAAATATTAGTCAAAAATTCAGCAGGATGACTTTTACCAGCTAGTTCCACATTGTAATAAAGGACTCCTGGATTTTGGCTAACATAATGAGCAAGGATAGAACTTTTGCCAATACCAGGTTCACCGATTATGGTAAAATAGCCTCGGTGACACTTATGGAGAAAGTTGTCAATAGCAGTGAAGACAAAATCACGACCGACAAAATCACGATTTTTTTCGGTAATTATTTGTCTAAATTCCGGGATATATCTAGGAATATCTGTGATAATTTTCACTTGATTTTAAGTTGCTTCCAATCGCAAAAAATGTACCCGTCCTGATTCCTCCTTTGCTATAATAGTAAAACCATCTGGAGAAAATGTACAAGAACTAATAGGACTATCAACAAGGAAAGTA
>B570J13874_100237_pt1 | contig 6325 bp, 7 predicted proteins | sample LakMenEpi23Jul08_FD_13874 | JGI IMG/M metagenome (IMG submission 13874)
TGAAGTTAAGTAATGCGTTGACTGATGCTGATTGCAATAATTCGTCAATTTATGCGGAAGGTATTCAAACTTTGGTGATTATGTTAGCACCTTTTGCCCCCCATATTGGTGATGAATTATGGCAATTGTTGGGGAATAAGGAGACAGTGCATACTCAAGTTTGGCCTAGTTTTGATCCTGCGGCTTTGATAGCTGATGAAATTACTTTGGTAATTCAAATTATGGGTAAAACTCGCGGCGCTATTCAAGTTCCTTCCCAATCTGATAAGGCTGAGTTGGAAAAATATGCGCGTGAGTCGGAAGCTGGACAACGTTATTTGGAAGGAAAGGAAGTTAAGAAGGTGATTGTTGTTCCTGGTAAGTTGGTGAATTTCGTTTTGGGTTAGTTTTTTTGTAGGTTGGGTTACGTTATCGCTAACCCACCAATTGATTTTTTATTGCTGGAATAGTTCGTGGTATAATAAGTCTACGAATTTAACCTAATGTACTTATTTATGGACTCAGTAACCGCATTACCCCCAGAAAAAGTCAATACTTGGAAATATGTACTTGAATCTAGGACAACTTCAGGCATTACAAGCGTAGAAATTTCAGTATCAGTTACAACACTGAAATCCTATTCATATGTTATGGTTAGTAGATTGACAGATGAGCATTCAGTAAGACTTACTGAACAGATACAGGAACAGCTAAAAGCATCACTTGGTGGAGATATGTCAAAACCAATTACGCCAGACGCGCTTGCAGAGATAATGTCTCAGGAATGGGCTAAAGCATATAGTCCAGTGTATCATTATATTCCGTCTTTCACGATATCATCTCTGGTTAGACCATACTCAAATCAAGATTCATTACCATCTGAGGTTGTAAAAGCTATTGCTGATGAACTTGATACCACAGAAGAAATAGCCTTAGATTATGGAAGAAAGACTCAAACAGCTATCAATCATAAATTAGCCTAAATCAGTTTGTAGTTTGTAGGTTGGGTTAAATGAAATGCAACCCAACACATTTATTATTGTTGGTTGATGTTGGGTTTCCTCGCGTCAACCCAACCTACAATTTTATAAGTGACTTTTTTAGAAAAATCTGGTACTATAAGGAGTGAGTATATAAATCATTGGATCTCAATAAAAATCCGTTCAATTAATGAAAGTCAAGCTTCGTAACAATGCAAATTCTTCTCGCACTGGTGTAAATCGTTTCACCAAGTACACGGTTGTTTATCATAAAAAGGGAGAAACGCTAGGAATGAATAGAGTATTGTCTCCAACTATGGAAAAGCATTCTTTTGTAAAGGCGTTCTTAGATTTCATTGCTAGAGATATCCAGGAAAATCCTAGCACTATTGAACCACTTACAGAAGATACTTATCGTCGTGTCTCATTGCTTACTGAAGGTATGGAAGTTGATCTTGATGAAGAGTTCCCAGAGGATTTCATATTTGTATGAATGTTAATGGGTGGACACTAAAGATTTATCCTGCCTTTGGTGAAAAATATAAAAAATTAATTATTCAGGTTGAGGAACTTAAAGAAAAAAATCCCGAAGGATATCAGCAACATCCAGCTACACAGTTTCTCAACAACATTAATGAGCTTATTTTTAAGCGAATACCTGAAGATCCGAGCGCACCAGAGTTTAGGCAAGGTAAAACATTAGGAACAGATAAAAAGCATTGGTTTCGAGCCAAATTTAATAGAAGATTTCGTTTATTCTTTCGTTATAGCAGTACGGAAAAAGTTATTATTTATGCTTGGATAAATGATGAAAATTCCCTTCGGAAAGAGGGAGCAAAAACAGATCCATACAACATTTTTACTAAAATGCTTGCAAGTGGTAATCCTCCAGATAGTTGGGATGATCTTTTAAAGGCTTCAGACGATCTAGAATCTGTTTCAGAAGATTTTGATAACGGCTAATTTATAACTTGAATTAACAATATTATTTATATTTTTAGTTTGTAGGTTGGGTTAAATGAAATGCAACCCAACTTATGTATTATTGTTGGTTAATGTTGGGTAACATACGTCAACCAAAACAATTTTATAAGTGACTTTTTTAGAAAAATCTGGTACTATCGGAAGTAAGTATATAAATCATTGGATATCAATAAAACTCAGTTCAATTAATGAAAGTGAAGCTTCGCAAAAATACAAATTCTTCTCGTACTGCTGTAAATCGTTCCAGTAATATCCATAATCCCACAAACTATTGAACTTTAGATTTATATATAAGACTTTCACTACTAAAATTTCTATCATTCTTCACTGGAATCTGCCAAATTTTAATTAAATTATCTTCACCACCACTAACTAAAAACTTCCCGTCAGCACTAAAAGCAAGGGAAGTAACAGCATTAATATGTCCCGTTAATGTTAGCATTTCCTCTCCTGTGGCCACGTTCCAGAGTTTAATAGTGTGATGGATTTGTTCTCCAGAAATGTTTCGTCCAGCACTTGCTAAAATTTTACCATCAGGACTAAAAGTAATAGTATTAACACTATTATCTTCTACCATGAGAGTCCGAATTTCTTTCAAGGTTTGCAAATTCCATAATTTAATTGTGCGGTCGCGGCTGGCACTTGCTATAATTTTACCATTAGGACTAAAAGCCACCGCTATAACTGTTTGTGAACTAGTAGCTAAATTCTGAATTGGCGCTTGTTGATTAATATTCCATAATTTAATCGTTTTATCAAAACTACCACTTGCTAAAGTCACACCATCATGATTAATATCTACAGAACGCACCCAATATTTATGACCAATTAAAGTGCGAATTAGCTTACCTGTTATTAAATTCCAAACTTTAATCGTTTTATCATCACTAGCACTAATTAAAGTTTTACCATCACCACTAATAACTAAACTATGCACCGCATCTGTATGACCATTTAAAGTGTGAATTAATTGATTTGTTTGTAAACTCCAAATTTTAATAGTTTTATCATCACTACCACTCACTAAAATTTTACCATCAGTAGTAATAGCTACTACATTTACATTTTGAGAATGTCCCTGGAGATTAGTGATTTCCTTACCTGTAATTACATTCCATAATTTAATATTATGACATTGACTATTATCACAATTACTACTACTAACAATCATCTTACCATTTGGACTCATGGCAACAGATAAGACTTTACTTTTATGTCCATCAAAAGTATTGACTAAAGACCAACTTTTTTCTGATATTACAGATTTTGATGGACTATTGCCAGGTTGACTTAAACTAAAAGAAAAGTTAGTTTTTAACTTGCGAAATTCTCGATAACCAGATTCCGCTAATGCGAAAAAGACAATTATCCCCAACATAGAAATTAAATTGCGTATCCAAATATATTTTGATGAATATGTTTGAGAATTTTTTACAGGTGTTTTAATAATTTTATGATTCGCTGCTGGTAGAATATGAGTATGTTTTTTCATCAAATCTCTAATTACTTCATCAGCAGATTGATAACGGTTTTTGATTTCTTTTTGCAGTAGTTTATCCATGATTTCTGTTAATTCTAAACTCAAAGGAAATCGTAAATAATGCTGCCAATTTTCTACCCAAGTATAACCATATTCCATCCATAATTGAAAAGGAGAAATTCCTGTTAATAGATGAAAACAAGTAGCACCTAAACTAAATAAATCACTTGCAGGATATGCTTTTCCATCTCTAATTTGTTCAATGGGAGAATAACCATGTGAACCAATGGAAGTACCATTTTTTCGCTGTACTTGTGCAGTCAATTGTTTGGAAGAACCAAAATCAATAAGTGTTAATCTCCCATCAGTTTTTCGACGAATAATATTTTCTGGTTTAATATCACGATGAATTACCCCATTTTGATGTACAAATTTAATAATTGGCAATAAATCCAATAACATAGATTGAATATCCCAATCTTGATAAATTCTCCGAGATTTTAACTCATTAAATAAATTTTGACCATCAATAAATTGTTGCACTAAATACAAACAATTATCCTGCTCAAAATAGGCTATTAAAGTGGGAATTTGTGGATGTTGTCCTAACTCTTGCAGTCGCTTTGCTTCTTCTGAAAATAGCTGAGTTGCTTTTTTTTGTGACCAAGTCCCTCGAAATTTAGGTGCTAGTTGTTTAATGACACACATAATTCATTTAATTTATCAATATCTTCTGATATATAAGTTCTACCAAATCCTCCTTCGTCAGAAAGAACACGAATAACACGAAACCGATTTCTCAACAGTGACACTAAAGGAGTGTTACAAGTTTGACAAATTTTATGACTCTGAGAATTTTGCGGATTTGAACAATCGGGATTTAGACAGCAGATCATGATATCTATGGTGCATCTGCATGATAAAATTTATAGATAAACCTAGATTTAACTAAGGCAATTAGTAATTATATTTAACCTGGAAATACAAAAGTTACTTTTCTTAAATATGGGAAAGCTGAAAATATCTATTGTTGCCAATTTTCTCAATTATAGTTTATCTAAAATTGAAGATAAAGGCATTTTGCCATTATTATGTTCTCTGTATATTCTGATTAAAAATTACATTTATATTTTCAGTAAAAACAATTGTTTTTTATGTATATCCTCCCATGAAAATCATTTATTAATCTGTATTTTTATTTACAGATATGTAAAATTGTGATAAAAATTAAAAATATTTTATTGACATTTTGTTTGTAATTATTCAGAGGTGACAAAATCTGATATCTATTCTATTACAGGTGATTAACAAAATTCTCATATCTTTAGTTAGATAGCAGTTATACAGATAAAAACCACTTACCCTGATTATCGTTTCGGATATTGCGTTTAGTGAAAATAAAAGATATTATCTAAATACGATAATATATCACAAATCTAACCATTATGAAGAATATCATGCCTGTCCAAAACCAGCCTGTAGAGGCAATTAAGTCTCATTTTCATGTAGTAGAGGAACAGTTATCAATCAAACACCTGGAAAATTTACTCAAAGCTCAACCTTCTCAACCAAAATTAGTAGCAGCAGACGGTCAAGAAATTATCATTCCCGACTCAGTATATAAGATATTACTTCAAGCTGTTCATGCAATGGCTTTAGGTAAGGCCATTTCTATAGTCCCCCAAGAGCAAAAATTGACAACACAAGAAGCAGCAGACCTTCTTAAAGTTTCCCGTCCTTACCTGATTAAGTTATTAGATCAAGGTGAAATTCCTTGTATTAGGGTAGGAACACATCGCCGTGTCCGTTTTGATGATTTGATGAAATATAAGGAAGAACGAGATACTAAGCGTAGGGAAGGAATTAAGCAATTTACTCAGTTTTTGGAAACTGAAGGGTTCTATGATGATGAGAGTAGCGAATTAGATCAGTAAAATGGTACTCTCTGTAATTTTAGATTCCTGTGTCATCTACCCCATGCCCTTACGTGATACTTTGATGCGTGCTGCTGAAGCGGAGTTATACGAACTTCATTTTTCACAAGAAATTCTAGATCGTGTTACTCGCAAACTTGTACAAAATGGAAGAATGAAAACGAATGCTAAAGCAGCATACTTACAGGAGGAAATCAAGAAATACTTTCCTGAAGCAATTGTGGAAGTGCCAGAGCATTTAGTTACAAAGATGACAAATAATCCAGATGATCGTCATGTTATTGCTGCTGCTATAGTTGCTAAGGCAGAAGTCATCGTTACTGTTGACATGGATGGTTTTCCCACAGAAGCTTTAGCTCCTTGGGGTATTGAAGCTTGGCACGCCGATGATTTTCTGGTATACCTTGATGAGCAAAATCCAGGAACAATGATTAAAATCATTTGGGAGCAGTCTAATGAGCTTAAAGATCCAAAAAGTGTTTCTGAGATTATTGACAAGTTAGAAACAACTAATTTAAACAGAAAGAATAGAGTACCAAAATTTACTCATACTATTCGCTGCCAATTCTATGGTGACGAAATTGTGCAAAGTGCCAAAAAAACATTAGATAAACTAGGTGAAGTAGCACCAGATGGTGGGCGGTACTATGAAGGTAAGCGATATCGTCTTTGGCAAAAAGGGGAAATTTTAACAATTACTGCTAAAGACAACCGTGGTGAGATTCTCAGATTTGAGAATGGCGAAATCGGAGGATATCTTTCATCAGCAGATGTTGAAGCATTCCAAAGATTTGAAAAAAGCTTAGAGCAGCAATTACAAGAAGCTAAAACACACAAAGATCAAACTCCATAACCTATCTTTAACCACAAAATGTTAAATCTAGTAACGTTGAATCATAAAAAAACAACGTGAAAGCACAAGTATTTAGAGGCGTAAATCAATTATCCTACGAGGAAGTCCCAGTTCC
>B570J13874_100250_pt1 | contig 5443 bp, 5 predicted proteins | sample LakMenEpi23Jul08_FD_13874 | JGI IMG/M metagenome (IMG submission 13874)
GCAAATTATTAAGTCTATGCCAAATATTAAAGGCGTTAGTATGATTTTGGGAGATAATCCTTGTAGGAATGATATTCATAATTTTCAATACTCAGAAGTCTTAAACATTTTGGAAAAATCTTCAAGCTTGTGCAGAATGCGAAAAAGAAAAAAATCAATCACTAGAAGAAAAAGATGTTATTCAAAGAAAAGAAGTTGATCAAACAAAATCTCCTCAAGCAACTTTATCTACAACATCTACAACAGAAACTTCTACATCGGTAACGAAAACTGATAGTAATTCATCAAATTCATCCACATCAGAAAAACAACCGGTAGAAGCAGAAAATTCTCAAAAAGGTGATGAGGAAGAGAAGAAATCTGCATCTGCTGCGTCTGTAGCTATTCCTTCCCAAACTCCAAAAACAGAAACTCAGGATGCTGCTGCGGCAGAAAATAGCAGTGCTAGTAATCCTATTGCCGAGAAGGTACAGACCAAAACAGGAGAAGAAGATGTAAAATTGCCTAAAGAGGCTGGTGCAACTGGGGAAAAAGCAGAAAAAGGACAAGAAGAGAAATCAGCACCTAATACAAAATTAACGGAAGTTCCTGAAGCACAAGCATTAGAACAGAGCGTTAGTAATAGCCAAGAAGTTGTACCAGAAGTAGGTAGTGACCCATCTACACAGCAAATAGCAACTGAAACAGCAAAAGCTCAAGGTGAAGCACAAACGCAACAAACAGAATTAGCTGCTACTAATGCTAAGGTGGCACAATTAGCTTCAACTGGTATAGATTTTGGTGAACCAGAGACAGAAGGTGATGATGCCAGTATGGTAATTTCTCCCAAGGGTGAAGCTGGGGGTAATCATCGTGCTGTATTAGAACAACAAAGAGTAAATTCTAGTAACCAAGCGAGTGCATTTTTAGCTACTGCGGCCACAAAAGTACAAACAATTACAGGTTTAGGAGAAAATGTACCAGCTAGAGTTTTAGGGGCTGCGGAAAATGCTAAAGCAACAATTTTAACAAATGTGGCACAGCAGAAGGCTGCCATAACTGCCCAAATTGCTCAGTTGCGAAGTCAAGCACAGACGGAAGTGCAAGCTACTTTAACCCAAATTCAAACTCAGCAGCAAGCAGCAAACGCAGGAATTACTCAAACCACAACTACAGCAAAAACTAAGTTAGAAGGAGAATTTACTAAGGCTAATTCTACCCTTGCACAAAAGGAAACAAGTCAAGCGGCTAAAATTGAGCAATTATATCAACAAGCATTACCAAAATATAAGGCTGCGGGAGAAAAAATAGGTAATGAAGCGAGCGCTTTAGCAGAAAATAAAGCTAAAGGATATGAGGCGAAAATTAAAGGAAAGATGATAGTTTACTCGATGGTCCATTAACAGATAACAGAAATAAAGCCAGAGCTAAAGCAGCACGGGAAGTTGGTAAACAATATAAACAAGGTTTAGTAGAAGAAGCTAATAAACAAGGGGAAAAAGCCCAGGAAGGAAAAGCTAAAGATTTAGAAGCAGTTAAACAAATTGCTAATCAGTCTCGTCAAACTCTAGAAAGTCAGCATCAAGCAAATTTAGAAAGTTTGACATCTGCTGAACAAACTGCTAGTTCTCAAATAGAACAAGCTAACACTAGTCTGACTCAAGCTGCTCAAAAAACCTTAGAAGCAACTTTACAATCTTTAAGCCAAAAAGAACAATCTCAATTACAAACGTTGACAGAATATGGTCAACAACAAGTAACAGCAATTGATGGTAATGCTCAAAAAGCGATCGCTAGTTTACAACAAGGAATAAATCAAGCTGCTACAAGTTTACAAGCGGCTCTGGAAAACTTCCAAGCTCAATCTCAAGGTATGGGCGCACCAGATCCGACAGTTTTGAGCGCATCCTTAGCCCAAGCTAGTGGACAAATAGATCAAGCGATCGCGCAAGTTCAAGCCCAACTAGAAACCCATTTAGGAGCAGGTGAACAGGGCTTAACTCAAGCAGGACAAAATGCAGNTACTTCACTNAACACAATTAGTAATGGTGGTNTTCAAGAAGCCCAAGCNGTGGGTACAGGTTTAACTACCAGTGTTCAACAACTGAGTCAAAGTGCTGGTGAAACCTTCAACAAAATTCAAGAAAGTCATAAAACCACAGTTCAAACTACCACAGATACAGCGATCGCAGGTTTTACCCAAGTCACCCAGGGTATTGAAACCGCCTTTAATCAAACCAACCAAAACCTAGAACAAGGTATTACCAACAGCGTTACCCAACTAGAGACAGGGCTGCGGGGTGCGCTAGATAAGATGAGCGCGGACATCAATAAATATGCCGAAGATGCAGCCGCCCAAGAGCAACCGCGATGGAAAGGCATCTTAAAGATTCTCTTGATGATAGCTGTAATCGTTGTTGTTGCCCTCGTGGCTGGACCCGCCGTAATTGGTGCAGTGGGGGCAATGGCAGGGGCATTAGGAGCAAGTGCAGCCGCCGCAGGGGTCATTGGTGCAGTAGTTGGGGGAGCGATCGTTGGTGCAGCCGCAGGTGCAGTTACTCAAATGGGTAACAACCTCATTGACGGTAAAAACCTCATGGAAGGTGTAGGACAGGCCATGATAGTTGGGGCTATTGGTGGTGCATTAGGTGGCGCTGGTGGTGCATTAGGTCAAGCATTAGGAAACGCTGGTAAACTCGGCGCAGGAATGACTCAAACCATGATGAAATTTGGTATTGAAACTGGCTTTGATACTGTTGGTAACATTCTTGGAGATTTAGTATCAGGTAATCCCATCACCTTTGAAAGTGTGATGACTAGTACCTTACAAGGTATAGGTATGTCTCTAGTAATGAGTGGAGCAGGTAAAATCAAAGCAGTGGAAGCTACTCAAACCAAATTCTCAGACATGGGTGCAGATTTTGGGACTTCTGTCGGCAATAAGATTAAAACAGGTTTTGGTGGAGGAATAGATACACCTACAACTACACCTCATGTAAATACGCCTAATGTTAAGCAGCCGGAAGTAGAAGTGAAAGCTCCCGCAACTGAGGTAAAAACACCAGAAACAGAAGTGAAAGCTCTTACAACTGAGGTAAAAACACCAGAAACAGAAGTGAAAGCTCCTGCAACTGAGGTAAAAGCATTAGAAACAGAAGTTAAAGCTCCTGCAACTGAGGTAAAAGCATTAGAAACAGAAGTTAAAGCTCCTACAAATAATGAACCTGATACACCAAACAAACGTGCCACTCATACCGATGAACCAGAAGTTGAACCGGGAATAGTTGCTAAAGAACCAACTGCTGATGGTCATGAGATTAAAGTTCTTAAAGATGGTCGTATAGTTAAATGTTCAGAATGTGGAGAGATAAGACAAAAATACGCAGAGCAACTTAAGCAAAACCCTGAGCTTAAAAACCGTCTGGATGAAATTGAAAATTTAGATCTGAAGGAAAAAGCTAGACAAGCATGGGAATTTGAGCAGAAATTGAGCCAAGCACCAAATATGCAGGCAGTTTTAGTCAGTCCTCAACCAAAACAAATAGATTTACATACACAAGAAGGTCTTGGCGGACATTCTATAGATAGACATGGAGCGCAAGTCAAATTAAGTGAGCTACGTCAGCGTGTATTAGGTACTCACCCTACACATCCTCAATCAAGAAGTGCTATGAAATTTAATAATGAACATACTCATGCAAATTCGGTAGAAGCAGCTTATCTTCACTATAAGACAGAGATTGATGCCCATTTTGCTGCTGGGGGGGGTTATAAAGAATGGACTTTTGATTATGGTTCACGAACAGGTGTAGGGTTCACTAACACAGGTACGCGAAAAAATCCATCTATTCAAGCTGTAACTAGCAATAAAGTTACAATCAGTTTGGATGCTCATTCAGCAGGTGGATTTTATCTAGTAAGTGCTTTTCCGGCTTATCCCTAATCAGTACATTAATAAAAAAGGAGAAAAATAAAATGGAAGTATTTGAGTTGACTTGGAATTTTCTGAGGGAGTTCTTTAATTATGAACGTTATACTAATGCTATTCAAAAAGCGAGAAATGCCATAGAAAATAAAGATAATTATCAAGAAAATTGGCAGAAAATATCTACAGCTATTAAAGAGCGAAAATTTCAACCAGAAGAACCATTAAATTTGGTAAATCAAGCAGCTAATCAAGTGTTAGATGAAAATTCAGATAATGAAGCATATTTTTGGCTGGATAAACTAGTTTATAATCTTGAAATACTAGATGATCAGATTGATGAATATTAATTCAATTAACTAATTAGCTAGATGATTAAATTACTTCTGCGGAAGATATTTATATTGAAATTAGCAAATTTTGAAAATCTTACAGAAGTTAATTTTATAGAAGACAAAAATGATTTACTATCTATTGCTAAACAATTGAAGTCTAAAAAACCTAATTGTTTAATCAAGTTGAATCACCAAATTATCACAGATACAATCATAAGTTAAGGAAATTAAATTTAATCATGAATAACAATAATCAAAATCAACTCTGGACTGATTCCCAAAAAACACGGTATTTTCTCATTCCTGAAAATGCTGAAATAACTGCGGGAGAATTTCAAATCTTGACAATTCATGGAAATGAAAAAAAAGTTGATTTAACAAATATAATTAGTTGGGAAATTTCTGCTGATGAAGCTAGTAAGTATCTGCAATTGGACATGAATCAAGTTTTAGAAACTGCTAAAAATGCCTTTAGTAATTTAATTTTGTTTGCTACTTCTGATCATGCTGATAATAATTTAATTGCTTCAGTGTTAGGGGTTGATAACCAAGAATTACAAAATCATCCAGAAATTGCCAAAGCAGCAGTTGATAATTTATATGATAGTTTAACAGAGGTTATCAGTAAGCCAAGTTTAGAAACTTCCGAAATTGTCACTAAATATAACTCTGAATTAGATGATTTTAAAGAGGTTTTAAAAGCAGAAGGTATTGATATTAGTCAGGAAATAGAAGAGTTAACTGAGCAAATACAAACAACCTTATCTTCAGAGAAAATTCAAAAAAATCTGCCAGTAATTATTGCCGGTTTAAATAAGTTTTTAAAACAGATGGAAACATCTCCAGAAGCAGCAGGAAAGGTAATTGATGAACTGCTGAAATCTTTAACTGAAGAAATATTTATTGAAGAAGAAAAACAACTAGAAGAACAAAGAAAAGAAAAGTACAAAAAATCTGCCCAGGAAGCGATTGCCACATCTTTTAAATCTCTAGGACTGTCTTCATTTTCTGGTGGTGATTTATAGCTCATATTCCGAATCATCTAGCGGCACTGAATTTATAATTAGGGCAAATTACGGCATGATTATAGGCAACTTTGAGCTAGATTTTAACGATTAAATATTGAAGCAGTAAAACAGGGATTCTTAAAATTTGTCAAAAATATTGCTAAACACTTACAAACTCCGATTAATTGCTCTCGTCA
>B570J13874_100293_pt1 | contig 4165 bp, 5 predicted proteins | sample LakMenEpi23Jul08_FD_13874 | JGI IMG/M metagenome (IMG submission 13874)
TGGAGATAGTCAGACCTTGGCTAGTGGTAGTTTTGATAACACCGTGAAACTGTGGAATGTCCAGTCTGGGGACTGTGTGCGAACCCTAGAGGGTCATAGCAATTCGGTTAACTCAGTAGCCTGGAGTGGAGATAGTCAGACCTTGGCTAGTGGTAGTTTTGATAAAACCGTGAAACTGTGGAATGTCCAGACTGGGAACTGTGTGCGAACCCTAGAGGGTCATAGCAGTGGGGTTATGTCAGTAGCCTGGAGTGGAGATAGTCAGACCTTGGCTAGTGGTAGTTTTGATAAAACCGTGAAACTGTGGAATGTCCAGNCTGGGNACTGTGTGCGAACCCTAGAGGGTCATAGCAGTTNGGGTTAGGTCAGTAGCCTGGAGTGGAGATAGTCAGACCTTAGCTAGTGGTAGTTCTGATAACACCGTGAAACTGTGGAATATCCAGTCTGGGGAATGTGTGCGAACCCTAGAGGGTCATAGCCATTGGGTTAGGTCAGTAGCCTGGAGTGGAGATAGTCTGACCTTGGCTAGTGGTAGTTCTGATAACACCGTGAAACTGTGGAATGTCCAGACTGGGAACTGTGTGCGAACCCTAGAGGGTCATAGCAGTGGGGTTATNTCAGTAGCCTGGAGTGGAGATAGTCAGACCTTGGCTAGTGGTAGTTTTGATAANACCGTGAAACTGTGGAATGTCCAGACTGGGAACTGTGTGCGAACCCTAGAGGGTCATAGCAGTTTGGTTATATCAGTAGCCTGGAGTGGAGATAGTCAGACCTTGGCTAGTGGTAGTGATGATAACACCGTGAAACTGTGGAATATGCAGTCTGGGGAATGTATCGCTACCTTTGACCATAGGTTATATGCAGGGTTGAAAATTAAGGGGGTGAAGGGGTTAAGTGACGCGGAAATATTAACTTTGAAGGCGTTGGGGGCTGTGGAAGGAGATTAAAAATCGCCTAAAATCACACAAATTAATATATTTTAAATACAAACTAAACCCACTTTATGTGGGTTTAACTAACGTCTAATTGTAGAGTTAGAGTACCTTAGCTCCACGTAGACCAAATAACAGTCCGACAGCTACACCCATAAACACACCTAAAAATACAACATACTCAATTGCACCAGTCATGGCAGTTTCTCCAAATTAGTTACTTATTTATATTCAATCACAAGAATATTCGGTAAGTGAAAAACTCAATCACTTTAATTCCGAGAAAAACAACTCCTGAAAAATTCAGGTATTACTAAATTTACATTTCAAAACTCCTATCTTTATTCCTTCGCGTCTACCCTACAAGTCTTTAAGAGAGATTGCACGAAACACAAATTGCGGTAAAATACTCAGACCAGTGATTATATTAAGGTTAGAGAATGAGTTCTGTAATTAAAGTAGATATACCAGAAAAATCCTATGATATTACCATTGCACCTGGGAGTTTAGATCAACTAGGTGAACAAATGGCCAGTTTGAAACTAGGTAAAAAAGTATTGCTAGTTTCCAACCCCATGATATTTAAACATTATGGACCAAAAGCGATCGCCTCTTTAGAAAATGCCGGTTTTCAAGTTGTTAGCTACAACCTACCCCCCGGAGAACGTTACAAAACCCTCAACTCCATTCAAAAACTCTACGATATCGCCCTCGAAAATCGCCTAGAACGCTCCTCAACCATGGTCGCCTTGGGGGGAGGTGTAATTGGTGATATGACAGGCTTTGCAGCCGCTACATGGCTCAGAGGAATCAACGTTGTCCAAGTCCCTACCAGTCTCTTAGCAATGGTAGATTCAGCTATTGGTGGTAAAACCGGGGTAAATCATCCCCACGGTAAAAACTTGATTGGTGCATTCCATCAACCTAGTTTAGTCCTAATTGACCCAGAAGTTTTAAAAACCCTACCCGCAAGGGAATTTCGCGCAGGAATGGCAGAGGTGATCAAATATGGTATCATTTGGGATACCGAATTGTTTACTCAATTAACAGCAAGTAAACACCTTGACCAACTCCGCTATGTAAAATCCGACCTGATAAACATCATATTAACTCATTCCTGTCAAGCAAAGGCAGATGTGGTCAGCAAAGATGAAAAAGAATCTGGACTCAGGGCAATTTTGAATTATGGTCATACTATCGGTCATGCTGTGGAAAGCTTAACCGAGTATCGTCTATTAAAACACGGTGAAGCTGTAGGTATTGGTATGGTGACAGCAGGAGAAATTGCTGTAAAATTAGGACTTTGGTCACAAGCAGACGCAGAATGTCAAAACGCCTTAATTAAAAAAGCGGGTTTACCCACTCAAATACCCGCCGGTTTAGATATTAAAGCAATTATTGATGCTTTGCAACTAGATAAAAAAGTTAAATCTGGTAAAGTCCGCTTTGTATTACCAACCCAAATTGGTGCAGTCAAAGTTACCGACGAAGTACCAACGGAGATAATTAGAGAAGTATTATTGGGAAATAGGTAATTGGCAATGGGTAAGTTCTTCCCAATTACCAATCATCTATTAAACTGGTAAGGGTGCTAAACCATTCAATTGCCGAGCAGCATTGATACAAACAGGGCAATCACAGCCAAATAACTTGATAGCTAGATCACTTTCTGCATCAGAAAATTCTAATTCTTTGGGATTATTTATTTGTGCTTGTGCTATTTGCATGGGTTCTTTTGCAACCGAGGGAGGAGTATTACTTACTTGCATACATACCTGTTTCGGAGTTGCAGAATGGGGAGACATAACACAAGATAGATGAGTTCCAGAAGTGTCAACTGTTTGACTAGCATAAGCAGGTCTAGCCATCATTACCATAGATATCATGGATGTGAACAATACGGGGCTAGAAATCAAAGTTAAAATAAATCTTTTGTTCATGTACTGTTAAAAACCTTGTCATTATGGAAATAAACCAATTTATCTTTTCCGACAACTTGGTTGTTGATCAGTCTACCTTACTATTATAATTTGAGGTTTGGGCTTTTGCTAGGAATAAAAAGCATTAATATACATAATTTATCTAAGTGGGTAAAACAAGCTAAAACCCAATCACTACACGGAGAAGTTATTAAACGCATTCCTCAACTCGCGGTAGCTAATCCTAACTGGTTTGCTGTTCATATAATTTGTAAAGCGGGAGAAAATTATAGTCTCGGAGATACGGATTGTATATTTCCTTTCATGAGTGTGATAAAACCATTTTCGCTACTATACCTACTCGAACATTACGGAGCAGAAAAGGTTTTACAATGGGTTGGGGTAAAACCATCGGACGCGCCTTTTAATTCTTTAACGCAATTAATAGCAGATAATGGATATCCTCGCAACCCCATGATTAATAGTGGTGCTATTACTCTCGCTGAGAAGTTACCAGGAGACAATGGAATTGCTTGTACACAATTGTTTTGTAAATGGTTAAATGAATTAGCAGGTACTCAATTATATATAGATGCAGATATTCTAAATTCAGTTCGTATTAATCGTTCTCAGATAAATATAGATATTACTCACTACCTTTACAAAACCGGAAATTTAAAGAATATTGAATTATCTCTTGATGCTTATGAACAAATATGCTGTATATCTGGACGGGTAGAAGATTTAGCTAAACTAGGAAATATATTAACTTGTACAAGCGATTTTATTAAAAATCAACACCGTCAAATTGTGAACACCGTTATGTTAACTTGCGGCTTATATGAAGCGTCCGCTGAGTATGCTGTGAAAATTGGTTTACCGATAAAATCAGGTATTGCCGGTGGACTTTTGACAATAATACCAAATCAGGGAACAATAGCCAGCTACAGTCCTGCTCTAGATATTGTAGGTAATCCTGTAGCTGGTTTGGCACTAATGGAAACTATATCTCAAAAGTTGCAATTGAGTATTTTTTGTTAATTATTCTTGAATTTGAGATTGGTTAGCTGAACCTGTATCTATTTTATCCAAATTTGACTCTTTTGTTTCTATTACTTCTGTTTCTGGAGTTGGGATAATTTCAGGAATTTCAACTTCAGGAATTGGCTGTTTTTCGGCCTTTACTGCTGGAGTTGGGATAATTTCAGGAATTTCAACTTCAGGAATTGGCTGTTTTTCGGCCTTTACTGCTGGAGTTGGAGTAATTTCAGGAATTTCAACTTCAGGAATTGGCTGTTTTTCGACCTTTACTGC
>B570J13874_100301_pt1 | contig 3890 bp, 2 predicted proteins | sample LakMenEpi23Jul08_FD_13874 | JGI IMG/M metagenome (IMG submission 13874)
TATATATTTGAGGGTTAGCATTTGCTAGGGTGACTTTATAATTTCTGATTTTAAACATAGGAAATAAAGTTCTAATAGCAGGTGGATTTTCCAGGAATTCACCTAAATTATCAGAAAATTCGTCTTCATTTTCATAAAAAGATATTGTTTTATGATTGTTAGGCTGAAATAATTGTTCGGAATTAAAGGAAACCTTTCCTACCTCTAATTTTCCGGTATTGACATTTGTTTAATTCCTATTTTTCTAAATTATTAATGAAATCAACCAAAGCATTTGAGTAATTGTAGGGTTGGTAAATTACTCAGCACCATTGTGAACCATGAGCAACGTATACATCAGTTATATAATCAGATTGCAATTTATTTTATGGCTTACGCCATGCTATTAGCAACTCCTACTTAGGAATGTGAATCAAATAAATTGTAAAAGTAGAGTGTTTATAGCCCTTGCGGGCATAATTTTGCTAGAGCAAAGCGTAACGCACCATTCCATGTTAGATCAGAATTGCAGGTTATTAAATTAAATTTGCATTCCTTAATAAATTATATGCTAAATCTCCAATTTCTCACCCCGAATAGCATAATCTAATAATTCCATAGGGTGCATCACAGAAATAGTTTTACCTTGTAAATATTTACTAATTTGTACACATCCTAGAATAACACCAACCCGATATCTTTTTTCACCCTTCGCTGGGATAATATCAGGTAAATTATCTTGAAAAGACTTAAGAGTAATTTCCGGTAAAATAGATTCCATAGCAGCTAACCGGGGGGATATAGCCTTAATTACCCCAGTTGCTTGTAATAACTTAGAAATCCCTAACCTTTGATAAACTAATAAAGGAAAAAGTAAAATTCTTAAAAGATCAGGATTAGGAAACAGAGAAAAAATTAATTGTCGAACCAACTTATCAGGTAAACTGCGATTATAATTTCTTTCCACCTGATGTCTAGTAGCCGAAATCAACTTATCATACTGCACACCAGAAGGACAAGTAGAGACACAAGCCAGACAACCCAAACAAGAATCAAAATGTTCAACAGTAGCAGTATTTAAAGCAATTTCCCCCTCATTAATAGCATCCATTAAATAGATACGTCCCCTAGGAGAATCCATTTCCTTTCCTAATACCCGATAACTAGGACAAGTAGCCAGACAAAAACCACAATGAACACAACTATCAATTAACCTAGGATCAGGTGGACAATTGCCATCAAAACCCTGTAAATTCTTAATACCAGCAGTATTACTCACCAAACCTTCCGAAACTTGCATTTATATTTCTCCCCTCATAACCTCTGTGACCTCTGTGCCTCTGCGGTTCGTTATGCTGAAATCTTAAATCCCACCCACAAAGCGACCAGGACTTAAAATAAAATTACCATCAAACTGTTCCTTAATACCTCGCATTACCGCCAAAGCATTACCATTATAACCCCAAACATCAAACCTTTTCTTAAACTCAACAGGTGCAGATAAAACACTTAAAAAACCAGAATTTGCTTGACATAAACTCCGCAAAGGTAAAATCTCTTCTTCCTTTTCCAAGCGCACCAAACCCAAACCACTACTAATATGAATTAGACCAACTTCCATGTAATTTAAAATTTCCACCGCAGCAGTTGGTAATACGCCTATTTTACAAGTAATAGTAGATTCTGTGAGATGATCATATATTTGTTTTGGTAACTGTTGCCATAAATCAATTTCCTGATTTCCCGAATAAATTACCCCCTGTAAACCCAACTTTTCACCAATTAACAAAAGTCGTTTTGATTGTTCTTGAACACTTTCACTAATACTTTGAAAACGGGCAATTAAGCCTATTCCTGTACCCAAATCTAAATTAGTAAGCAACTTATTTGATAATAAATCAGCTTGAGTTGGTGTTAATTCCGAACCGTGTAAAGTTCTCGCTGCTTGAGATATAGCTTCAGGTTTACCAGTTAATATCACCGTTCCCGAACTTTCAGGAATAGGATAAACTCGAAAAGTGACCTGGCTAATAATTCCTAATGTACCGTAAGCGCCAGTAAATAACTTCATTAAATCATAACCAGCCACATTTTTGACAACTCGTCCCCCAGCTTTAGCGATTTCTCCATCTGCGCGGATAAAAGTTATACCTAAAAGTTGGTCACGCACACCGCCATAACGTTGACGCAAAGAACCTGTATCAGCAGTAGCCACGATACCCCCAATAGTAGCTAATTCCGGTGCTGCGGGGTCTAAAGCTAAAGTTTGTCCAGACTTGGCTAAAATCTCCTGAATCTGGGCAAATTTCATCCCTGCTTCCACCGTAACCGTTAAATCTCCCACAGCGTGTTCTATGAGTTGGTTAATGTGTTCGGTACTGACAATAATATCAATATTTTCAGCTAAACCACCCCAATTGATTTTACTCCCGCTACCCCAGGTCAGAACGCGCCATTGATGACTATTGGCGGTCGTGATAACTGCGGCTAATTCTGCTTGGCTGTGGGGATAAACGACGCAACTGGGGTGGCTTTTAGAGTCTATACTCCGTTGTAGATTCTGTTTTTGGGTAGGGGTGAGATTTTCCCAGGAGATAACAGCATTTTCGGTGCTGAGAATAGAAGTTAAGATAGATGCTATTAAATTCATTAGTCTCTTTTTAATATCCTTATTATTAATTTAATATGAATTATATTTTGCGTAAAGCTAAGAGGTTATCTCGTTCCCAGTCTCTGACTGGGAATGCCATGATGTAGGCTCTGCCTAATTGTATTATTAAAGGCAGAGCCTTATAGAATTCATTCCCATACAGAGTATGGGAACGAGAGATATTTCACAAATAAGTGTAGGGGTTTAGCACTGCTAAACCCCTAACCATGCGACTAAACTCGCTAAATCCCAACTACTAATCTCAGTTGATTCTAGAAAGTGAAGGTAGTACGCAAAGTCCCAACCAATTCTTTACCGTTCTTGTCATTATTCTCAGGATTTATAATTAACAACGCACCAGGAGTAATCAAGATATTGTCAGAAAGCTTAATCTTGTACAGACCTTCTATATGATAAGAAGTGCTTTTTTCAAGACCCGCAGCTTTTAGTGCATCAAAATTTGATTTTCCACTCTCTGTGCTACCAGTGAGTTTAGGTTGTTGACCGAAGATGAAACCTAAGGTATTACCTTCTTTTAAGAAGTCTTTAACACCCAAGGTAGTAGCCCAATAGAACATTTCCGCGCTATTTGGAGTGCCCACTAAGGTACTAGCTGTGGTATAACCTGCCCAACCACCTAATGTAATCTTAGAGCTAGGTTGCAAGCTAACTTGTAGACCATAGTTGTTAGATTCAGTTCTGTCATCGGCAACAGAACCCCATTTATTCGCATAAACACTTCCTGTGTCTCCGAATAACTTGGGTTCTGCACCAACCCGATAAGCATGGGCGTAGGTTAGACCAACGTTGATGGCTTTATTGGGTTTGAAAGCCAACTGACCAAAGAGGGTGTTATTACCATCGAATAATCCTTGCTGTTCCAAAGGACTAGAAGCAGTATTCCTACCAGCGGCAAAATAAGCCGCACTCAATTCCAATTTATCGTTAGGAGTAACGTTAACAGTGATACCTGCACCGTCATCAGCAAGACGATAAATAGGGCTGAAACGTCCGTAGCGAGATAAAGCACCTGTACCACTGCTTCTAAAGTCGGGGTTGAAAACATTGACGTTCTCGTTTAACTCACCACCAGTAGCATCAATCTTGACGCGAACTTTGTCGCTCAAATTGAAAGCGTAGTTGAGTTTGTCGATGGTAACGCTGTTATTTTCTCCTGAACTACCATCATAACCTAAACGGGTCATATTGGTACCAGTAATACCTGCATTGCTGACAATATTCCGACCTTGCAAACGAGTTT
>B570J13874_100425_pt1 | contig 2257 bp, 3 predicted proteins | sample LakMenEpi23Jul08_FD_13874 | JGI IMG/M metagenome (IMG submission 13874)
AACAGACCGCAGAGATCATGGGATCTTGATCTGGTTTAATCGCTAAGGTGTTACCGGAATCACCCCGCTTGGGACGCGTTGGTATCAATAAATATAGTTTTTGCTAATAAGGGATAATGCGTAGCAAGAGCTTTTACTCATGCTTAAAGATCCCGGCAGCGAAGCTGATCCATCTTTCAACTCCATCTTTTGACTCCATCTTTTGACTCCATCTTTTGACTCCATCTTTTGACTCCATCTTTTGACTCCATCTTTTGACTCCATCTTTTGACTCCATCTTTTAACTCCATCTTTTGACTATGGGTGTTACCTGAAAGCCCTTCGTTTGGGGCGCGTTTGGCCTCCAGCACCTCGCCACGGCCCAGATACCAGACCGCAGGGATCATGGGATCTTGATCTGATTCAATCGTTAGGAAAATATTTTTAATTTCCCTTAGAAAATTAACAATAGCTAGAATACACGCTATACTATAAGAGTAAATAAAAATTCTGACCAGGAATTAAGCAAAATGGAATTAACTTTAAAATCAGAATGGGAAGCGATCGCCATTCAAGATCAGCTTTATGATGTCCGCAGAGATGGCAAAACGTTAACTTTTGACAAATTAGATCGCGCTGCGCTAGATTTAGCAGCCTCACTCAGTAACATAGATTTCCCCTACTTCGACAACTCAGATAAATCCGGGATAAAATGCCGTCTACCATATCCAGAATATGAGAGAGAATGTAGCAACCAAGACAAACCTAAAATATATGTAGCTTGCCTATCAGCCTACAACGGAGGTTATCTGCATGGGTTATGGATTGACGCGACCCAAGACGAAGAAGACATAATAGATGATATGAAGTGGATGTTGTCTTGGTCTCCTATTGATGACGACAAATGCGAGGAATGGGATATACACGACCACGAAAATTTTGAGGGAATGTTTCCCAAAGATAAAGGACTTGGATATATTAGCAAATTGGCTAATATAATTTACAAATCCGAAGACATGAAAGCGATCGCTAGTTGGCTGGACATTGCTATATCCAGAAGCGAGGAAATAGACGAGGAAAAGTTAGAAAAATTCGCCAATAATTTTAATAACTACTACTGCGGTAAATGGCAATCTAAGGAGGATTTTTGTGCAAATTCAGATCAAACAAAACACTATCTAGAACTTGAACAATTGGAAAAAGACCACCCATTCTGGTCACGCCATATCAACTGGGAGTCAGTAGCAAGAGAACTATTTTTTGACAATTACGACGCAATAGAAACAGAGGGAGGGTTTTATATTTTCAAGTCATACCGCGGGCATGATTAATTAGTTACTAAAAATAGCGAAGTACTGATAAAAGCAGATCGCTATTTTATTTCCCCTAATAATTTTATAAAAAATCTTGACAATAGCTAGAATGCACGCTATACTATAAGAGTAAATAAAAATTCTGACCAGGAATTAAACATCATGAATACTCAAAGATTTTCCGCAAAAGCTCACACAAGAGAAAATTATAATTACTCTATATTTCACCAGCATCTATTACATGAAAATAATGGTGAAGATTACGCATTAAGACATATCTACAGTTTGGAAAATACTAAAAATTTATTAAAAGAATTTGGATGGAAAGATAGCGATATTAAAGCAGGGATTGATCACGCTACTGTTGATGTTTGGGAAAAAGTAGTTTATCTTCATATCCCCAATAAAATTACCAAAAGGGGTGAGAAAATCAAGATCAAGGGTATTTCCAGATTTATCAGTAAATTCGACTATGTAAATACTCTCATTATCCGCTGCTGGTCAAAAGCTGACCCATACAAATTAGAACCATCCGGCGAATGGGATGAATTTATTAGTAAGGGAAATACAGGAGATTTTTACGAACTCAAAATGATGCGTGATGAGATTAGATGCAACTGCCACGCATTCAAAGGAACAAGGAAGGCATTTGATCAAGATGAGAAAGCGGCTAATATTTTAATAAATCATCCCATGGTACAAGGCCAAATCCCAGACAAACATATATTTGCATTATGGAAATATTTAGGGGCGGAAAACCAGCGAGAATATGAATATTGCTGGATGGAACGCAGGAATAGGAATAAAACTATAAAAAGTCAATGGGAATTTGACCCAGTTGACGACCACTGGGCATCTTAATATTCTGGCTGAAGCTCACGGCCATAAGAGAGGGCAGGTGTAAATAAAACGACCAGGAATTAATTAACCCACCCCATCCAGGAGTATAACACAAAATGGACAAA
>B570J13874_100442_pt1 | contig 2069 bp, 1 predicted proteins | sample LakMenEpi23Jul08_FD_13874 | JGI IMG/M metagenome (IMG submission 13874)
TTATTTTGACCCTCCCATAGTTTCTACTTCTGTCCTGCGTCCAGTCGCGTATATGGCCAAGGAAGAATTATTTAAAGTTCCTGTTTTAGCACAAGCAATTAAATTATACGGTGCTTACCCTGTTAGTCGCGGTAGTGCTGATCGCAATGCGATCCGTTCTGCTTTAGAATATTTAGATAATGGTTGGGCTGTAGGTGTGTTTTTAGAAGGTACACGCACTACTGATGGTCGCATTCATGACCCGAAAAGAGGTGCAGCCCTCCTCGCAGCTAAGGCCAAAGCTCCTTTTTTACCAGTGTGTTTATGGGGAAGTGAGAAGATTTTACAACCGGGTTCTTCTTTACCTCGTTCCGTACCTTTGACTATTAGAATTGGTCAATTAATTGACGCTCCCAGTTCTACTAAGAAAGAGGAATTGGAAATGGTTACTCAAAGGTGTGCGAACGCAATTAATGAAATGCACGATTTGGGCAGGTAAAATTTTTTACATGGCAGACAAGATGCCTACCCCATAAGGGTTTTCAACATAGATAATAAATGCGTTTTTATGTAAGTTAATTATCAAATTCAGCCTAATGCAACCCGAAAATTTACAAGTAGGTTTATTTGGATTAAATCATTCTAATAGAGATTTTTCTCAAAGAGAAAGTTGGGGAAAGAATCAATATACTATTGTCTATCTTGCTGTAAGTATTGCTCATGAATTTGAAAATTCAAGAGATAAATTACTCAATTATCTTCAACCTGTATGTAGTCAAATTGAAGATTGGTCAAGTATCCGTCAGGTATTGCCTTTTATTTCTCAAATTGTAGATAGTTTAGATACTTTAATAATTGAAAATATAGCAATTCAATCTCCATTGGTCATGCAACCAATATGGAAAACGGTTGGTAAGACTTCCAAACTTTATCAAAACTGTTTAGATATTTTTGTTTGGAGTAACTTTGGTTTTACCCGGCTTTTCTTTGATATCACTAAAAGATTAGCTAAATCAGAAGAAACTATCCAAAGACCTATGCGTTNTGTGGTCTGGTTGGCAAAAATGTTATATGAATTTGCTCTTGTTGGTAAGATAAATCATAAATTAGTTATTGATACATTAACCTATAACACTAAGAATGATAAAGCCTTTGCTTTAAGTGGTTCTAATACTCGTCCTTATATGACTTGTGATAATTTAGTTAAACCCAGGATTACCAAAGAAGAAATTAAAAATATCATTTTAGGAGGAGGACAAAACTTTTTAAGTCCTGAAAGAAGATTTGATGCTATTATTTTCAGCAATCCAGAAATTTTTGATGATAGAATAAAAGAAATTTAATGAATACACAAATGAAATCCTCTCCTTTAAAAGTCATAGATGTATTTTCCGGTTGTGGTGGATTATCACTAGGATTTCAGAATAGTGGATTTGAGATTGTTGCTGCTTTTGAAAACTGGAAATCTGCTATAAATGTTTATCAGCAAAACTTTGATCATCCAATTTTTGAATATGATTTGAGTCAGGTAAATAATAATTATTTAATATTTAAAGAATTATTACCAGATGTAATTATTGGTGGTCCACCCTGTCAAGATTTTTCTAGTGCTGGTAAGCGTAATGAAGATTTAGGGAGAGGAGATTTAAGTATTACATTTGCTGAAATAGTAGCTAATGTTTCAAGTCAATGGTTTGTTTTAGAAAATGTAGAATTGTTTAGAAAATCACACAAATATCAAGAATTTAAACAAATTCTTAAATCTGCTGGTTATGGTTTAACAGAAAAGGTATTAGATGCTAGTTTATGTGGTGTACCACAAAAAAGAAAGAGATTTTTCTGTATAGGAGAACTTGGTGGTAAAGATGATAATCTCAAGACTTATCTAGAAGCTAATTTATCTAGAAAACCGACAACTATTAGAGATTATTTAGGAAATAGTTTAGGACTTGAATATTATTATCGTCATCCTAGAAGTTATCAAAGAAGAGCCATTTTCAGTATTGATGAACCCAGTCCAACTATTCGAGGTGTGAATAGACCAATACCTAAAACTTATCAACAACACCCCGGAGATGTTGCACCATTAA
>B570J13874_100474_pt1 | contig 1856 bp, 4 predicted proteins | sample LakMenEpi23Jul08_FD_13874 | JGI IMG/M metagenome (IMG submission 13874)
CCGAATATTTTTTCTAGATTCTCTACATTTGGCTTTTCCGGTTCTCGTTCGTCAGTTCCTTCGGGTGCTGCTTCTCGCGTGGTGTCTCTCGTTCCTGCGTCTGCATCTGTGTTTGTTGGGTGTGCTAGTGGGGTTGACGCTTATTTTCGTTCGTCCTTCCCGTCGGCCACAGTGTTACAGGCCTCATCATTTGGGGCCGGACGAGGTGCTTTCGCTGCTCGTTCGGTAGCTGTTATAAATGCGGTTCGCGGTGCTGGTGGCTTGTGGGTTTCGTTCCCTTCTTCTGCGTGCCCGAGTGGCTTAGTGACCTCCGCTTCTTCTTCCCGCGCTTTCTCTGGGTCTGGTTCCGGGTCGTGGGCCAGTTTGGCTTTTGCTCTGGGTTCTGGCGTTCCCTGCCTTGTTTTCCTAGGCTCTCTCCCGCCCCCTCAAGGTTGGGGGTTAATTCCCGTGCCCGGGTGGTCTGGTTGGTTTGGTTGCGAAAATGCCTTGAGTATTAGGCCACCGCACACACAGTTATCATTGTTCTAGGTTTAGTTGGCCAGATTTTCTGGCCAATGCAGACATCAATCATCTGTAAGGAGATCGGCGATCGCTTGCCGAACCACATTAAGATGATCTTTGCCGTATTTGTCAATGAGCTTAATTTTTGATCCAGGGGGAAGGCGTACGGAAAAATTCTCCGCTGGCTCACCTGAAATCTTGCATTTAAATTTGAATTTTTCTAGATCAGGGTTCCCACCTTTTCTGGTCATAATTTTTTTCCATATTAGAATTTTTTCCATTATATAGAATAGCGCGAAATCTAGCAATATTTATTTTTTTTAAATCACTTGACAATAGCGCGAAGTCGTGCTATATTAAAAGAGTAAAGTTAATTTGACCAGGAATTAAAAATCATGGATACCACGTGGACAGGGAAAGAAGAACTAGATCTAGACTACCTAGGCAAACTGAAAAAGGCCATTGAACAACTACTTATTTTGGAAGATCAGGAAGAAGAAGATAGCACAAGATTACACGATGCAAGATGCAATTTAAAACGACGGATAAAGGGTGTAGCAGTGGATTTCAATCTTAATGGGGAATTTATTGATAGTTACTCAAAGATAGCCAAAGTATAGCCAAAGTATCGCACATTTAACAACAGCAAGGAGAAAACAAATGAAATGTTGGTGGTGTAACGGAACTGGGTCCGTAGGATTCCTTCATACTTGCGGAGAGTGTGACGGCGAAGGATGGGTTAAAGATGATTATGATCATCAAGACTCCGACGACTCTATCTGTGATCATTTAGCAGATTATTATGATAGTAAAGATTACGAAGCTAATAAGACAGATGACATTCCATATTAGGCAGTAATTAGCAATAGCGATCGCACATTTAACCACAGCGATCGCTTAATTTCCATTGAGTGTACAACAAGAAATAACAAGTAAAGGATGAACAAAATGATAGTAAATGTGAAACACATATCAATAGAGATAGAAAGGTTGGATGAATATGATCTGAGAAGACCAAATTGGGACAAAAACGGAAAAAGACTACAAGACCACGAATATACATGGCATCATCTTGATGGACTCTGGCTCTTAAGCCCAAGTTTTGGGTTTGGACATTCAATAGAAGATTGTATTGCTCAAGTACAATCCCAGCTTTAATCGTTTTTTCTTCTAAAGGGCGATCGTTTAACCACAGCGATCGCTTTTTTTATAGGGGGAATTTTCATATTCTGAGTTCCTACTTTATGGACAGCTACATCTAGACCCAAGGACTGCAATTCCCGCATTAATACCTTAAAAGATTCTGGTGTTCCCGGTCTAGGTATAGCTTTACCTTTGACAATAGCGTTCAAAGC
>B570J13874_100505_pt1 | contig 1631 bp, 2 predicted proteins | sample LakMenEpi23Jul08_FD_13874 | JGI IMG/M metagenome (IMG submission 13874)
GTAATCTGACAATTGATGTAGGAAGCAATGACTTTACTTTAAATCAAGATGTTAATATCGGTACAGGAACTTTAACTATTAATAGTACAGGAACAACATCATTAAAAGCAATTACCGCCACCAGTTTAACCACAAATTCAGGTGGGACAACACAACTTAATGGTAATGTGAAAACCACCGGAAATCAAACTTATAATGATACTGTAAATATTGCTAATAATCCCATATTAACTGGTAATGGAATTACTTTTAATAGTACAGTTAATGGTAATAGTAATTTAACAGCAAATTCTGGGACAGGTAAAATTAGTTTTAGTAGTAAAGTTGGTAATACCACACCATTAGGAAATGTGAGTTTAACTGGTAATGAAATTGATTTTAGTGATAATGTTAAAGGAACAGGAAGTTTAACTTTACAACCATTTACAGATAATAAAAATATTACTATTAGTGCTGCTGCTAATAATACAGCCGATTTAAATTTGACTACCACAGCAATAGGATTTTTGCAAGATGGTTTTAGTAGTATTAATATCAATAATAGTTCTGGTAATATTGCATTAATGCAGTTAGTTTTAAAGATCCTACTATAATTAAATCTACTAGTGGTACTATAACAGTTGATGGTGCAATTACTGGTACAGATAATGCTGCTATTACCTTAGATGGTAATACAAACCTCAAAAATAATATCACAACCAATAATCAAAATATTACTTTTACCAAAGATGTTACTCTTGGTGCCAATTCAAGTTTAAATACTGGTACATCAGGAAATATATTATTTAGTGGTAATGTTAATGGTGATAAAGATTTAACTCTTGATGTTAGTAGTGGAAATATTACATTCACAAATAGTGTTGGAGATATTACAAGCTTAGGAAAAATTAACGCAAATAGCATAGGTACAACCACATTTAATAATGTTATTGCTACCAGTTTAACCACAAATACAGGTGGGACAACACAATTAATGGTAATGTGAAAACCACCGGAAATCAAACTTATAATGATACTGTAAATATTGCTAATAATCCCATATTAACTGGTAATGGAATTACTTTTAATAATACAGTTAATGGTAATAGTAATGGTAATAGTAATTTAACAGCAAATGCTACTACAGGAAAACTCACTTTTGAAAAGACAGTAGGAACTTCCAACCTCACAGCAAGTGGTAACATAATAGATATTAAAGACGATATTACCACTAACGATTTACAAACTTATACTGGGGCTGTAAATCTATTCAAAAAATACTACATTAACAGGAAATGGAATTATATTTAATAATACTATCACTGGTATAGGTTTAGATTTAATCGCAAATTCTGGAGCAGGAAATTTAACCTTTACCAATGATATAAATTTAGGAAATATTANCGCAAATAGCANAGGTACAACCACATTTAANAATGTTANNGCTACCAGTTTAACCACAAATACAGAGGGGATAACACAATTAAATGGTAATGTGAAAACCACCGGAAATCAAACTTATAACGATACTGTAAATATTGCTAATAATCCTACATTATCAGCTAATGGAATTACTTTTAATAATACAGTTAATGGTAATAGTAATTTAACAGCAAATGCTACTACAGGAAAACTCACTTTTGAAAAGACAG